>Ga0154692_184_pt5 | contig 18502 bp, 13 predicted proteins | sample Rifle2008BG13ft_FD_116121 | JGI IMG/M metagenome (GOLD analysis project Ga0154692, IMG submission 116121) | Spirochaetes bacterium RBG_13_51_14
AGCCCAGCGAAACGGCAAAACAGTAATCGGCATCTGCGGTGGGTATCAGATGATGGGCCAGGCGATTGCGGATCCCTTCCACGTGGAAGGCGATATCGAGCAATTCCCAGGGCTTGGCATTCTTCCGGTAACCACGACCCTGACTCAAGAAAAGCAGACTATTCAAAGAAGTTTCACTTTTAAGGATACTCGAGAAAACTGCCGCGGCTATGAGATTCATATGGGCGAAACGATACGTCCGCACAACAAACCACTCAATAATTTACTGAACGGCTCCACCGATGGCTTTATGCTGCATGATCGATGCTGGGGAACATATATCCACGGCATATTGGACAATTCCATAGTCGTCGATGATTTGTTAAGGCCTTACAGCGATAAAATCGGGCATACGACATTCGACTATAGCAGATTTAAAGAACAACAATATGATAAACTGGCCGATCATTTCAGACAGCATGTGAATATGGATCTTCTTTATAACGAATTGAGATGCTGAGCGGTATCACATGGCTGGGACTTACTTAAAGAGAATACCAAAGAGAGTTTTCCCAGCACAAGAGGGTGCGGAAAGACTATGCGAAAAAAAAGCGCGGATGTAAATCCGCGCTTTTTTATTTCCGTTCATTAAGGTTTACTTGCCCTGCGCTTCTTTCGCTCCCGCGATAAGCGTGTCGACGACGGTCGGATCGGCAAGGGTCGACGTGTCGCCCATGCCGCTCTTGTCGAAGTCGCTGGCCGCGATCTTCTTGAGAATGCGCCGCATGATCTTGCCCGACCGGGTCTTGGGAAGCATGTCAGCCCACTGGATGATCTCAGGAGTCGCGATGGGGCCGATCTCCTTCCGGACCGTAGCGACGAGCTCTTTCTTGAGATCGTCAGATTTCTGAACGCCGGTTTTCAGGGTCACAAAAGCATAGATCGACTGGCCCTTGATCGGGTGCGGATATCCGACAACCGCGGCCTCGGCCACGTTTTTATTTGATACCAGAGCCGATTCGACTTCAGCGGTGCCCATCCGGTGACCGGATATGTTGATAACGTCGTCAACGCGGCCGGTGATCTGGTAGTAGCCGTCCTTGTCCCTGCGGCACCCGTCACCGGTGAAGTATTTGCCCGGGAACTGGGTGAAATAGGTGTTGAACATCCTTTCGGGATCGCCGTACATGCCCATCATCTGTCCCGGCCATGACCGCTTGATGCAGAGGTTGCCGGTGCATTCGCCCTCGAGTTCTTTCCCGGCATCGTCGACGATGCAAGGATCGACACCCATGTAGGGAACGGTCGCCATGGCGGGTTTAATATCGATGGCGCCGGGGAGCGGGGTGATGAGGATGCCGCCGGTCTCTGTCTGCCACCATGTGTCGACGATCGGGCACTCGCCGCGACCGATCTTGTTGTAGTACCAGTTCCACGCCTCGGGGTTCAGCGGCTCGCCGACCGATCCGAGGAGCTGGATGGATTTGATGTTGTGCTTGTCGACCCAGCTGTCGCCTTCTTTCGCGATGGCGCGGATGGCGGTCGGTGCCGTGTAGAAGATATTAATCTTGTGCTTCTCGACAACGGCCCAGAACCGGCCCGGATCCGGATAGTTGGGAACGCCTTCAAACATAACGGTGGTCGCGCCGTTGCAGAGGGGGCCATACACGATATAGGAGTGCCCGGTAACCCAGCCGATGTCGGCGGTGCACCAGTAGATGTCGCCTTCATGGTAGTCGAATATCATTTTGTGCGTATAGGCCACGAAGGTCAGGTAACCTCCGGTGCCGTGCATCGCGCCTTTCGGTTTTCCGGTTGAGCCGGAGGTATAGAGGATGAAGAGAGGATCGGTCGCATCCATCTGCTCCGGCTCACACGTGGCATCGATCTTCGCCATCTCATCATGGTACCATTTGTCAATTTTTGCGTTCCAGCTGCATTTGATCTGGTCGCCGACCCGTTTCACGACGATATGAGTATGGACTTTGGGGCACTCTTTAATCGCCTTGTCCGAATTGTCTTTCTGGGGAACGGCTTTGGCGCCCCGGAAGGTTCCGTCGCAGGAAACAATGATGCGGCTGTCGCAGTCGTTCACGCGGTCGCGCAGCGCTTCCGCCGAGAATCCGCCGAATACAACTGAGTGGACTGCGCCGATCCGGCTGCAGGCGAGAATACCGATCGCCAGTTCCGGGATCATCGGCAGGTAAAATGTTACCCGATCCCCTTTCTTGACGCCGTTTTTCTTGAGAACGTTGGCGAATTTGCAGACCTCCTCGTGGAGCTGCTTGTAGGTGAATTTTTTGTCTTCATTCGGGTCGTTTCCTTCCCAGATGAGGGCTATCTGGTTTCCTCTTTTTTCCAGGTGCCTGTCAAGACAGTTGTAGGATACGTTCAGCTTGCCGCCTTCAAACCATCTGATCTTGAAGTCCTTCATGTCTTTGGCGTAGTTCCATCCCTGAACCTTGTCCCATTTTTTGAACCAGGTGACATACTCATCGGCAATTTTTGCCCAAAAAGCGTCCGAGTCATTCAGTGATTCCTTCCACAATTTTTCGTATTCGGCGCGGCTTTTAATGTATGCCTTTTTCTTGAAGCTCTCCGGTACCGGATAGATCTCTTTTAGAGTAACTTCTGCCATGTATTACCTCCACGTAAATTTTTTATAATTATTGGTCTTCACCGGCGTTGATTTTTCATGCTTATTATTTTACCGGGGAATTTCAATTTAGTTTCTTTCTGCAAGGCCTGGCTGTGATTTGCATTTTAAGTATTCCGCTATCAGCCCGTCGTATCTGGCCGTTGTTTCAAAGACCTTGATAGCGAGACGCAAATTTGTTTCTCGTGACACCGTGCCGTTAAACTTCCGCATATCTTCAATAACCATTCCATAATCGCCCGAGTCCATGACCACCGTCACGCTCTCAAAATTTTTCGCGGCCGACCGCACCAGCGCCATTCCGCCGATATCGATACTGTTAATCGTTTCATCGAGTGAGAATCCGTAGCGAAGCACGTTCTTATCGAACGGTTGCACATTAACCACGATCATATCGATATTCTCGATATTGTGTGCCTTCATCTCTCGCACATGTTCCGGATTGGACCTCTTACCAAGCAGCCCCCCGTGGATCTTCGGATGCAGGGTTTTGACCCTCCCGTCCATCATTTCGGGGTAGCCGGTGTAATCGGAAACGTCCATGATCTCCAGTCCGTTTTCGCGGAGTATTCCCGCCGTTCCCCCTGTCGAAATAAACTGGATATTAAATTTTGCTAATTCCCTGGCAAAATCAATAATACCGGACTTGTCGGAAACGCTGAGAAGAGCCTTATTGATTTTAGCCATTTGAATTGATCGAATGCCACAAAATTTAACATGGAATACAATTATGTCATATGCAAAGTCCGAAACAATACCAATTACCAAATGGTATAATAAAAAGACAAGTATTTTTTGGATAGTTTTTTAGAATCGGGCATGTGTTTAAGAGGATTTATTACTATTTATCAAGAGAGAATCCCAAAAGAGGGGTTGCGCTCTTAATGCGGTAGAGGATGTACCGCTAAAATCATACAGCATCATGACTGCCGGTTCCTGAATGTTTAACCGGTGAGAAGTAAGACATTATCGTTTGCCGGAAACCATTCCGCGTTTTTTTAATAATTTGTATGCTGCAAACCCGGCTATCAGGACAGCCATGAGGATACCCGCCGCGACATTGTATCGCTGAAGAATAACGCCGATATTCTGTTTTACGACAGGCCAATTGTTCCCCAGGAGAAAGCCTGCCTGAATCCATATAAGGTTCCATATGGAGGCGCTCACCAGCGTCAGGAGAAACACGTACAGAAGATTGAGCCTGGTGATGCCCGAAACCAGGGAAATGACCGACCGGATGCCTGGCATAAAACGGTTGATCAGAACAACGATATAACCGTACCGCGCGAACCACCGTTCGGCGGACGCAATGCTCTGCGCCGGGAAGAACCGGTAGTTCTTTCTCATGAAGAATTCCCGCTCTACGAATCGTCCGGTCAGCACGAGAAGCATGAAGCCGATGACGCTACCGGCGGTAGTAGCGAGATAAACCAGGGAGAAGCTGAGACGCCCGGTGCCCACCAGAAAGGCTCCGAAGACCGTTATGGTGTCGCCGGGAATGGGAGGAAACAGGTTCTCGATGATCGAGCTGATGAACAGGAATATATATAGGAACAGATCACTTTCGGGCAGAAGATATTCGATTATATTGTTGACCAGTTGTTCCATTGAATCACCGAACGCGTCAACCGGCGGATTGATGCGCGATTCATTTGAATTGTGTATCCATTTGGTTCGCGGGAATGAATTTCGCAACAACAATTTTTCCAGGTGGCGTCCGTAAAAAAGGACAGCCGTTTCCGGCTGTCCGTGTCGGTGATTCTTTTCCGGGTTCGGTGCCGATAGAATCAGAAGGAGTAGCGCGTCTCAGATATGATCATGTTGCGATCGTCGCCCTGCCGTTTGGCGAATACAAATCCAACGGCGGTGCTGACGCCGTTGGTGAATTTAAACATGAAATAGGGATATATCACATAATCCACTTTTTTAAATTTTGGATCGGCATACAGCGCGACCCGTGCCTGGAATTCCAGCGTATCCCCTTCCAGAAAGGTTCGCTGAATGTTGCCGGACAGCATCCAGCGGTACGGATAGAGCTGGCCGTAGCCCTTGAACATCTTCGAGTTCGGCAGTTTAAACTGGTCTATCCGGGTGAGGAGCTCTATCGGATTGGTATCATTTGAAGGCTTGGTGTAATTGATGACCCACTGCTGACCGACATACAGGCCGAGGTATATTTTCGCAAATATGTTCGAGGATTCGGGGCCGGTGAGATAGGTGACCGTTGAATTTTTCATAAGATCGCTTTTGCCCCGGAAGTCCTTTGTAATGTTGGCGTTTCCCGAGACCTTCCAGGACAGGACTTCGCCCATCTGAATTCCAAGGTCAAGGGTCGGGATATAGACGCGGTTATAGTACATTTCCGTGATTACCAGCGTGGGTATGAATACCGGTATCGGGATAGGTCCGGGGATCGGGGGGAATGGCACCGGGCCGACCATCTTGACCCGGGCGTCCGGCAAGTCGTCATAACAGTATAAAAAGCCGAGGCCGTAACGGAACCGGTTGCCGAGCGCGCCGGACAGCCGGGCTGCGTATTCGCCGTTGCGCGCTTCAAATGCGGGCCGTTTGATCGATGTGACCCCCCGCCGAAAGACCGACTCAAGCGGCAGTTTCGCGGGCTGAAAAAGGGGCATCCATATCAGCTGGAGCTGCTGTTTGGCAAAATAAAAATTGAGATTCGCGGCAACGACACCGATGCGAGAATACTCAAAATAGTTGCTCATGGTGGTGAAATCCCACGGTATAACGACATCCGACGGTGCCTCGACTCCCTCAATCTCGCCCCATGAAATAATCTGCTGGCCCACCCTGAAGTTGACCGATTTCCCATAGAGGTCGACGTAAGTTTCACGCACGTTGATCGTGGGGTATTTATTAATTTCGCCCCGGTTGAAATCGGCGTCATAGGTGAAATAGGTGTACTTTATAAACGCGTTCGGGTAATAGAATGTCGGGAAATTCGTCTTCTCGCCCGCCGCGTTGTATTCAATCTGGACCGCAGAGAAGAAATGCGCCACGTCGTAGGCGTTTCCTTCAAGTTCGAGCTGGAGCGTTGAGCCGATTCGGGGGAATTCGTACTTGCTGTTGAGCCATTTGTTTCCCTTGACCCCTATGTCGTTCCGTGTAACAACAACATTCGCCTGGGCGTAGCCGTGGAGCGCGAAGGTAATGTCTTTTTCCTTTTCGCCTCCGGCCTGAGCGCCGGTTTCTTTGTCAGCAAGATCCTCAATCTGTCCATATGCCAAGCCGGAGCAGAGCAGCGCCACGGCAACGAGGATCGCCGTTCGTTGTAATTTCATGTGTTCCTCCCATGCGTTTAATAGTATGATGCGAACTCCCCGAAACGGGTTTCCGGGGAATTGTATATCACCACCACTTCCGTGTCAAATACTGTACGGTAAAAATATCGGTCCGTAAATTCGTTTCATTTTCAGTTTTCAAATCAGTGAAAATTAAATGGCTTTTTGTACCTGTTTTGACGTTTTTCATCTCAATACCGGTTTCATAATTCACTTTCTGGCCTTTTATATTGGCTTTAGTTGTATACGAGAGGAGGCTTAATTCCTTTACTTTAATGAGGTTCTCATCATAGAAGTCAAGCCGTAATGTGAGGAGGGATTTTTTTTCAACAAATGACACTCTCCTTCCGCATCCTTGATCATTCATGATACTTTTATTTTTGGGCAAGGATTCAATTTTATAACAATCGAAGACTTGTCCTCTGAATTTAACTTTTTCATCGCCGAGGTATTTATAGGTCCACTCAAGGAAGTTCGGCTTTTGCGCCTCGGCATTGGTGAAATCGCTGCCAAAAAAGCTCAATTTTTTGTCAGCGCCGGTGACCTTTTTCGCTTTACGGATTCCTTTAAGATAGACCCATTTTACGTCCGCCTGATTTTTATAGTGGTACATCATGTACGAATTGCCCTGATCATCAGCCGGCGAAGTGCAATAGGTAATGTATTTTTCACAGAAATTCGGCGTTCCCATGTTCTCGGCGTATGTCCCGAGAATGAGAATTTTCTTGAATTTGATTTCACCGCTGCTGTTGTATATAATGAGAGTTCCTGTTGTTTGGACTTTTTCGAAGACCGGGCGGTCGTCATTGGCTTTCGATAATCTGGTGCCCATTTCTTCCGGCGTTTCCGGTAACGCAATAAGCGAGAAATTAAAAACAAACACGATTGATGTTAGGAATCTAATTAGCTTCATTGTATCCTCCGTTAAATATAAATGTTTATTGTATACACTCTATCGAACGCGCTTTTTGATATTGCCTTAAAAGCGGATGAGCGATTTTTTGTACAATAATCCTTCCTTACTTTAAATACGCCGATGCTGTTATTACCGCTCACAACACTAGTATTTTTCCACATGCGTTGCTGCACGAGGAAGGATGTCGCCAGGTAACTGTAATGATGGTATCGCGATTATGCGATTGGATGGATCAAGGTGTTTTATGAATTGTCATCGGTAATCCTCCGGAAATTTTTTTATGTCTCTTTATGTTTAATCACGGGTGCCACCCTAATGCATCGGATTTTAAAAATCAATATAATTTTTTAACAAAAGATAATAATAGTGAACAGACGCACCAGCTGCCGTAAAAATCAGCGGTAATAATTTACGGATTGACTTTTTGTTGAATGTGGTAAAGTAACCAAATAGCAATAGGGAGTTTGACATGATAAAAAAAGCGATCCTCGTTGTTTTTGTGATTATTCTCATGCTGGTGGTTTATCTCTCTGTGTCAAAATCACCGGTGGATCCTCTGGCGTATTCACCCCCGAAGAAACCGGACATGACCGGCGTGCTGGCGCCGAATAATCTGCTTCAGGGTGCCGAGCTTCTGGCAAAGGGAAAGATTGACGGACCGGAAGAAGTCGCGGTTGACGGTCGGGACCGGGTTTACGGCGGCACCTGGGGCGGTAAAATAATGAGAATTCTGCCCAATGGTGCAAATGGTGCAATTGAGACATTTGCCGATACCGGCGGGCGTACTCTCGGCATGAAGTTTAACCGGAACGGAAACCTTATCGTGTGCGATTCCCACAAAGGACTTCTCTCGATCAATAAAAAAGGAAAAATAACCACGCTGGCGACATCGGCTGAAGGAACGCCGTTCAAGTTCACCGATGCTCTTGATATATCCCGCAAAGGCGTCATCTATTTCACCGACGCATCTGACAAGTTCGGACAGAATGATTATCTGTTCGATTTTATGGAGGCGCGGCCGCACGGCAGGTTTATGAAATATGACCCGGCGACAAAAAAGGTCTCGGTTCTTCTCAGAGGGCTTTATTTCGCCAACGGCGTCGCCCTGTCGCAGAAAGAGGATTTCGTCCTGGTGAACGAGACGTATAAATATCGCATACAGCGATACTGGCTCACCGGGCCGAAGGCGGGGAAAAGCGAAATCTTCATCGACAATCTGCCCGGCTTTCCTGACAACATATCATCCAACCGGAAGGGAAGGTTCTGGCTGGCGCTATTTACGATCAGGAATGACATGCTGGACGGGATCCATCCATATCCATCGATTAAAAAGCTCATGGCAAAGCTGCCGAGAGCCACCTGGCAAAAGCCGAAGCGGTACGGATTCGTTATTGCCCTGGACGAGAGGGGTAAAATAACAGGCACCCTTCAGGATCCCACCGGCGAGCACCTGTATGAGATCACCTCGGCGCAGCAGTATAACGGATACCTGTACCTGGGGAGCCTTCACGCAGACCGTATCGGCAAATATGCGCTCAAGAAATAGAATGTGAGCCGGGATTCGGGAAATTAAGGAAGTTAATATTAGATTTGTTGCATAATTACTCATAATTATTCATTTTTACCCCCGCCGCCTTCGGCGGCGGGGGTAAAAATCATTGATTATTGAGTTTAGCAACAAGTCTTTTATAAATATGTATTGATTTTTTTCCCATCATTTTTAGGGTGACAGACAAAATTGCTACTCATACTGGCGCGTCCCGCGCCCGGCAGGCTTCATACAAGCCGGCTGACCGCAGCTTTTACGATCTTTATACCTATCGCAAGCAGCTTCTCTGCCACAGCCGGGAACTCCAGTCGCGATGAGGATACCGGTCGGAATTTCAGATTTCATTTAAATCTGCAGAAGATGCAATAATACAATACCGTACAAGGGAGGCATGACCTTGAATATCGACCGACGCATACTGAGCGATGAAAACCACAACAAGATCAGATATCTCAATAATCCCCATGCGGAACGGATCATCGATGAATACGTGGCGCTCTGCAAACCGGACCGGGTGACCGTCATCACCGACAGGCCGGAGGATATCAAATATATCCGGAACCGCGCTCTGGAGCTCGGCGAGGAGGCGACGCTCGCGATGGAGGGCCACACCATTCACTTCGACGGTTTCAACGACCAGGGAAGGGACAAGAAGAACACGCTGGTGCTGGTGACACCCGACATGAAGCTCTCCAAAATCATAGACGTCCGCGACCGGGAGGAGGGACTGAAAGAGATATTCCGGGTCATGGACGGCATCATGAAGGGTAAGGAGTGCTTCGTCCGTTTTTTCTGCCTGGGCCCTGTCGGTTCGCGGTTTTCAATCGCCGCACTCCAGATCACCGACTCCGCCTATGTGTCCCACAGCGAGGATCTGCTCTACCGGACCGGGTACGAGGAGTTCCGAAAACTGAATGGTTCGGAGAAGTTTTTTTACCTGGTTCACTCCGCCGGCGAGCTGGATGAACGGGGGAATACGAAAAACGTGGATCAGCGCCGCATCTATATCGACGTCCTGGGCGGGCGCGTCTTTACCGTGAACAACCAGTACGCGGGCAACAGCGTCGGCCTGAAAAAGCTTTCTTTGCGGCTGGCCATTTTCAAGGCGAACCAGGAGGATTGGCTCACGGAGCACATGTTTATCATGGGCGTTAAGCCGGAGGACAAAAACCGCATCACCTACTTCACGGGCGCTTTTCCGAGCGCCTGCGGCAAGACCTCCACGGCCATGGTCCCGGGTCAGCTTATCGTGGGCGACGATATCGCCTATATCCGCACGGGAAAGGACGGCAGGGCGCACACGGTCAATATCGAACAGGGGATTTTCGGCATCATCGAGGACGTGAATCCGGTGGATGATCCCGTCATCTACGAGGCCTTGACCACGCCCCGGGAGCTCATTTTTTCCAATGTGCTGGTCAAGGACGGCAAGCCGTACTGGCTCGGCATGGGGCAGCCCCTTCCGGATGAGGGTCGTAACTTTTCCGGCGAATGGAAAAAGGGGAAAAAGGACGCGAAGGGGAACGATATCCTGCTGGCCCATAAGAACGCCCGATATACCATCCGCCTGAAGGAGCTGAAAAATGTGGACCCGCGCCTTGACGATACGGAGGGCGTGCCCATCAGCGCCGTTATCTATGGCGGCAGGGATTCCGATACCTCGGTGCCGGTGTACCAGAGCTTCGACTGGGCCCACGGCATATTTATCGGCGCGATACTGGAATCGGAAACCACTGCGGCGACCCTGGGGGCCGTTGGCGTCAGGGAGCTTTCACCGATGGCAAACCTGGATTTTCTCGTTGTGCCACTGGGAACCTATCTCAGCAACCACCTCGCATTCGGCAAAGGCCTGTCGGTGAAGCCACTGGTATTCGCCACAAACTATTTTCTGAAAGAAAACGGCAGATTTCTCAACGAAAAGGTGGATAAAAAGGTCTGGCTCCTCTGGATGGAGGGCAGGGTTCACGGCGAATACGACGCCATTGAGACGCCCATCGGTTATATACCGCATTACGGCGACATCCGGAAGCTCTTCAAGCAGGTTTTCAACAAGGAGTATTCCCAGGCGGATTATGATAGGCAGTTTACCATCAGGGTGGACAAATTTCTGGAAAAGCTTGACCGTGTCGAGAAGGCGTACCGGGAGGAGCATGATATCCCCGTTGAGTTCTATTCTTATCATGAGAAGATTCGGAGAAGGCTCCAAGCGGCGCGGGATAAATTCAACGGCGGGAACATTCTTCCGGGAGCATTTGAACAGAAAGGGTAAACTCCTTTAATAGCGTCCGGGATGTTGCGGGATTGATCGGCATGGGCTGCACCGTCGGTAATTCCGCAAATAGTTTTTTATGTCATGCCCGCCGCCGGTCGCGATAAGAGGCCATTAATAAAATGGCCTTTTTTAATTTTTTTTTATTGAATTTTTTTTATTATGTATTATATTGAACTTCATGATTCTGGGAATCGTACCGATCGATACAATATTCCCAGAGGCGATAAAAACGATCAAGGATCGGACACAGGTAAAGAGAGTTGGAGTTAAGCGGTAACATTTTCTGCCAGTCCCGGGAGCCTTCATGAGCGAGGACAGCGAGGGGCAGGGGCGGGGACAGACGCAGGAGGCCGTCCCGGTTCCAGCGAAGTATGCAGGCATCAATAATATCGGCATATCGATCCAAACTATTGCTTCATGCCGGTTCTCACCGCGGAAGAACGCCACGAGAGCCATTTTCACACGAATTTCACGCCCAATAAACATCTATTCCGCCGGATTTCATGAAATGAACCACGGCCGGCATAATGCTGCCGGGCCATTGACCGGGCCAAGCGCCGGCTGCACCAGTTTCGCCGGGGGATTCTATAGAGATTCTTCTCCCATCGGTTGCGGGGATTCAATTTGTACACGGGCTGAATCCTATTCAACAATATATAAAATGCACTACTATGAATGAATAATCCGGGAGGTAAATCAAAACAATGAAATCTTCTGTTAACGGATCGGTTATCGCCAGACCGAGGAACGGCACGGCGAAAAAATCATTTGGACCGGTTAACAACCTGGAAGAATACGTTCGTCCTGACTGGTGGAACAAAATCTTCAATTCCGTTTACCTGAAAACCGACGCCGATGTCGTGGAAGACCAGACCATCACCATCAAGGAGGTTGACCTCTTTTCACAGATCGTCAATCTTTCCCCGTATGATCGGATCCTTGACCTGTCCTGCGGTCAGGGGCGGCATTCCCTAGAGCTGGCCCGCCGGGGCTTTAAGAATGTCGAGGGACTCGATCGCTCCCGCTATCTCATCCAGAGGGCAAAGATGCATGCGAAACGGGAATGCCTGTGCGTAAAATTCAGGGAAGGCGAAGCCCGGATGCTTCCCTATAAGCCGGATACGTTTGACGTGATTCTCATCATGGGTAACAGCTTCGGTTATTTTGAGACCATCAACGACGACCTGCGAGTTTTACGGGAGGTCTTCAGGGTGCTCAAGCCCTGGGGACGGCTCCTTATAGACGTGGCCGACGGCGACTATCTCAGGGCGAACTACCAGCCGAGGTCGTGGGAATGGATCGATAAGAACCATTTCGTCTGCCGGGAGCGGTCCATCTCTGTTGATAAACAGCGGCTGATATCGCGCGAGGTGGTCACCCACGTGGAAAAGGGGGTCATCGCGGATCAGTTTTACGCCGAGCGGCTCTACAATAACGAAAGCATGCAGGAGCTTCTGAACGCGGCCGGTTTCAGCGACATCGCGCTTCACGGCGGCATGGAAACCAATTCGCAGCGTAACCAGGACCTGGGCATGATGGAAAAGCGTATCATCATGACCGCGATCGTCAAGAAGGACTGGACCCCGGCCCGCCAGCGGAAGACCGACATCAAGAATGTCGCGGTTCTCCTGGGGGACCCCGCGAAAAAAGATCCGATCAAGCCGTCCCTTGTGTTTGACGACGATGATTTATATACCATAGACCAGCTCAAGGACGCCCTGAAGAGCCTCCGGAACTATAACTTCAATTATTTCAACAACCATGATTCCCTGATCAATGACCTGGTCCGGATTCGGATGAACACGGATTTTGTGCTCAATTTGTGCGACGAAGGCTACAGCAACGACGCGCGCAAGGAGCTCCACGTGCCTTCTCTCCTGGAGATGATTGGCATGGAATACACGGGTTCCGGCCCGCAATGCCTTGCTTTCTGCTATGACAAATCGCTGGTGCGCGGGATCGCCAAGGAGATGGGGATACCGGTGGCCAAGGCTTTCTTCATCAAGCCGGAAGATACCACGTTCGATTTGCCGTTCGGGTTTCCGGTCATCGTGAAGCCGAATATGGGCGATTCGAGCTTCGGCATAACCCAGCGGAGCTTTGCAAACAACATCGAGGAGCTGGTGAACGCCATTTCCGAGATCAGGGACAAGCTGGGCTACGATAAGCCGATTCTGGTTGAAGAGTTCCTTCCCGGCAAGGACATCAGCGTGGGAATCATCGGCAACCTGCCGGAATCGTACCGGGTGCTGCCGGTCATCGAGGAAGATTATTCCATGCTGCCGTCGGACCTCCCCCGGATCTGCGGCTACGAGGCGAAATGGATACCGGAATCGCCCTACTGGAAGGTGCGGTCCATACCGGCGGTCATTTCAGAGTATACCCGCAAATTCATCGTCGAGTGCTGCCTTAAGCTCTTCGAGCGGCTGGAGTGCCGCGATTACTGCCGGTTCGACTGGCGGCTGGACGTCAAGGGAAAGCCGAAGATACTCGAGGTCAACCCGAATCCCGGGTGGTGCTGGGACGGGCATATGGTGAAAATGGCCACCATCGCCGGCATGTCCTACGCTGACATGCTGGGCGAGATTCTGCAGGCAGCTGAACAGCGCATCGGTCTGGGCGGGCTTAAAAACGGCAACGGGCACTGCGAGGATTAAAATCGATATATTATTCCCGTGTTTATTTGTTTTGTAATAATCGTGGTTAACAATATTTTACCAGGGGCGGAGCAATGTCGGTGAATAGGAACATTTACAGAATAACATCACGGATTCTTCTTCAGATGAGCGTGCTTTTCTTGTTCTCCTGCGCTTCAACCGGCGGAATTTCATCATCCGATTATAAATTTTCGGAATATAGTCCCACCATATCGGCGGACGGACGAACCATGGTGTACCAGGCTGATATGGACGAGCCCCGGAGCTATAAGATTTATGCGAAGCAGAAGGTGTTTGATCAATGGAGCAAGCCGATCGCGCTGGACAGCATTAACTCGCGATCCAACGACGGCGGATGCTTCGTCACCTATGACCAGAACTACCTCATATTCACTTCAGACCGGAAAGGCGGGCTGGGCAACTGCGACCTGTGGATATCCCAGCGAAAAGGAGACCGGTGGTCTGAACCGGTCAACATGGGGGCTCCTATTAATTCATCCGGGTATGAAGGCTTCGCCTCCCTGTCGCCGGACGGCAACACCCTTTATTTTGTTCGGGAGTGCCCGGAAAAGACTGACTGCAGGGAAAAGCTGGGGATTTACTACGCTGAAAAAGTGGACGACAAGTGGGCGGAGCCGAAAAAAATGCCCGATCCCATCAATTCCGAGTTCTGCGAATTCGGCCCGGTCATCCTCGCGGACGGCATCTCGCTCATATTCAGCTCTTCCCGGCCGGGCGGATACGGCGGATACGACCTGTACAAGTGCGAGAAGGCCGAACGCGGCGGCTGGAGCAAGCCGGTAAATCTGGGTAGTTTCATAAATACAAAGGGCGAAGACAGCCTCATCGCGATTCCGGCGTCCGGCGATATCATGTATTACACCAGGGCAGTGGATGAAAAGGAAGAAGCGAAAGAAGAGGGCGTGCGGAGAATCTTTTCCGTGCCGATTCCGGAAAACCTTCAGCAGTCCAAGGTGGTTATCGTAAAGGGCACGGTGAGGGACAAGAGAAACACGTCGAAGACGCTGTTTGCAGAGCTGACCATTACCGATATCGCACATGACGAACGGCCCATCACCATCTACAGTAACAAGGACGACGGCAAATATATCGTCATTCTTAACAAGGGAAAGATCTGCGATTTCTCGGTCAAGAGCGCCGGCTATCTCTTTTTCTCCAGAAAAATAGATCTCACCGGTCTCACGCATTACAAGGAAATTAATGAAGATATTTTACTGGAGCCGATTGTGGTGGGAGCCAATATTGTTTTAAACAGCATGTATTTTGAGTTCAGAAGCTACAAGCTATTGAACGATTCGAAATACGAACTGAACCGTATCATTAAGCTCATGAAGGAAAATCCCTCCATGAAAGTGGAAATCAGCGGCCACACCGATAACATTGGATCGGACAGATTCAACCAGAAGCTCTCCATGCAGCGGGCCGAGTCGGTGGTCACCTATCTGGCTAATAACGGCATAGTAAAAGAACGGCTCGTGGCCCGGGGATACGGAAAAACCAGACCCATCGCGACGAATAAAACTGATGAAGGCCGGCAGGAAAACCGGCGCGTGGAGATTGAAGTGCTGTCGATATAGCAACCCCGCCGTTGAAAGCATCATTCCCAAACGGCGTTCCGGCGAAAAAAATCGCAATCCGGCAAAAAATGCTAAAGGATCCGCCGTAGAAATTCAAGCACCCGCGATTTGACCTCATCCGAACCCTCGCCCCTGATGATGCCGTGGTGACGGGCGAAGATCCGGAAGAGCTGTTTTCGCTCCGTGCCGAGCCGCTCGAAAATTTCCAGTCCGCTCACGGGATTGACAATCGGGTCGTCCGAACCCTGGATGATGATGGTGGGATCGGCCACGTATTTAAGCCGGTCTTCAACTTCTTTCATAAGTTTGCCCAGCTCATTCACGCCGCTGACGGGATTGCGTGCGTAATTGATATGAGCGTTCTCCGGGGTGTTGGTCACGAATTCCATTTTACCTTTATTCACGTGGATTTTGCTGAGCAATTTATTCCACATGACCACCGCTGATGAAAGCTTCGATGATATGTTCTGCAGCTTGAGCGGGGCGTTGATGGATATGATCCCCCTGAAGCGGCCCGGCTTGTTCGCCGCCTGGAGCAGGGCGATGCCCGCGCCGGTGGAGAAGCCGCCGATGGCGAGGGATTTCACGCTGTTCTTCATGATGATATACGCGCGGCTCACTGAGTCGTACCATTTTTCCCAGTTTCTCGACGCCAGGTCTTCCGGGGAGGTGCCGTGGCCCCGCAGCCGCGTGCCGTATACGGAATAACCCTTTTTATAGAGAAAGTCTGCCAGGGGCCTGATTTCCTCCGGGGCGGCCAAATACCCGTGGACGAGAACGATCCCCGCACGCATGAAGCGGCGCTTCAGGAAGAAGGGCTGCCCGATGGTTGCGGGTTTCGTTTCGCCCTCGATATGATGGGTACGGTAATCAAGCTCGAAGAGATTCCGTTCCAGATCAATGAAGTGAGTCCGGATCCTTTTCCTGATCCAGAAATCGGGATAGCGCATAAGCCGGTCCAGCTCCTTGATGAGGGCCCGGAGGGGCTCGATCTCGTTTCTATGGACCTCGATGATGTTGTCCTTCCGGATCGTGTGGAAATCGTATCGCTTTGTGAATCGGCTTCCGTTTCGCGTGATGATCCCGCCGTTCAGCGTGATGAGGCCGTCGGAAACCGCGGCGTCAATAAAGTTTGAATATTTTTCGTGATGGTCGTCGGTAATGAGATAAAACTGCTTCAGCCCCAGTGCGGTGTGGTAATTCGTGATGCCGCTTTTTCGCAGCATGTCGATGGCCAGGAAGGCGCGGTTTTTGAAATCGTCTTCGCTGATGCGGTTGCGGCGGTATTTGGTCAGGATATACGAGAGCAGGTGGTCATGGTTCACGGTGGTCATGCCATAGATGGCGTGCATGTATTCATACATCATTTTGACGTCCAGCTTCCGGAACGTTCCCTGGTTTTTTATATCCTTTTGGGTGAGATACATATTATCGTCGGCGAGCATGCGGACAATATCACCGCTTTGATGAAGGTACTGCGACGCGGATATGGGCTTTCCGAAGTTGATGTCGATGTCGACGCCCTGCATGACCATGGTGCCCTCCACCTCAAGTTCCTCTTCGTACCGGACCGATATGTCCTTCACGAACCTGCCCACCAGCTTGTTGATGGCGTTGTCCCGCGCCCTGACCGGATAGTAGGTGATATTAATCGGCACGATGTAGGTTTCGCGCTTCACTATCGCATCAAGGGCCGATGCGTCAAAACCATATGCGGCTCCGTACTGCGCGATCTTCGCGCTGTCGCCCCGTTCCTTGAACATCCTGATTTTTTCCCGGATGAACTGGGAGTAGAGGGCTATCCGGGCAGCGCCGGTGTGCGGCGGACGGCGGATGCCGGTGTTATAGACCATGTATTTTCCCTTCTCTATGATCTTTTTGTCCTTGATCATCTGCCCTTCGGGGAATATGACGACCGGATGGCTGTCCGTAAGGAGCGCGTTGATCAGGATGGCCTCCCGCTGCGGATCGGCGGTGGACACGGCCCCCAGCTTTTCTATAAATTCGCCCAACTTCCCTCCCATCAGCGTATGGTGCGCAAGTGAAATGGGAAACTTGTCTATTTTCCTTTTGATGATGTACGGTATCAGGAACGTTTCCAGCCGGGTGAAATGGTTTACCGCGTAGATGATCGGATGGTCCGGCACGTTTTCAACCCCGTGAACCCGGATGTCCGTTTCCGAGGCCTTGAATACTGTATCGAGCGTTATCTCGACTGTTTTTAAGAGCGTGTTTGATATCTTCATCGCCGGTCCCCCAATCTGATAAAATGTAAAAGAAAGCCCATCATACCCCCGCTGGCGCGTTACGGAGCCAGTCGGCCTCAGTATCTGTCATCACGGTAGTCCCGGAGTATGGCGGCGTGATCGAATGCCATGGACTCCGGGAGGTTATTGATACTGAAGGCGCGAGCTTCTGTCGCGTCGTCAGCGGCTGCCAGTATACCGCTGGCCATGGCGATGAATACCGTGGAGATCGTGTGCCGGCGCGGATCCCGCGCAGGATCGGAATACGTATGGAACTGACGCGTGAGAGTGATTGCTAATGAGGTTTCCTCACGGGCCTCACGCACCGCGGCTTCTTCAAGCGTTTCCCCGTAATCAACGAAACCGCCCGGCATCGCCCATCCGTAGGGAGGGTTTTTGCGTTTGATCAAAACGATTTTTTTCCCGGGCGCGACCGATCCGTCGTCGATTTCGATGATGATGTCAACTGTCGGTATGGGGTTTCTATGGGTGTCGGTCATATCAGTATTCTGCAGCGGTTAATCCGGATTCCTTACGGTGTCGAATATGATACTGGAGGAATGATGCGATGTTTTCAAGTAAAATATTTTTTCGGCGGGAAATTATATTTGTTCAGTAAAATAAATCGTCGCTTCAAAATGTTTGACAATATCCGGTAGGTAAAATAAAGATTTATAATGGCCTGAATCCCCGCACAGAGCGGGCATTCAGGCCATTATATCAGGAACCGCCATGGGATCAACGCCAGCCGATATACTGGAATCAGCCGCCGGATACGATGATTTCCGGGATAAAATTATCTCTCTCGCGGGCGATTTTCCCTTTGAGACTGAGCATATGCTGTTGCTGGGGAGGGTCATTTTTCTCCGGTTTCCGGATACGTCGGACGATCGGAACATGGAGCATATCCGCATGGGATACCGGATCGTACGGGTCTGTATCCTGGAAAAGATCCTGGAAAGCATCGACGGCGATCACCGTGAAATGGTTCGCCGCATGCTGGACGACATGGCGATCATGGATATTGCACTGAACGATCTGCTGAAGAATATCGGGCCGGACGGGATTGAGAAATATCGCCGGATCGTAAGCGGGAATCTCGACCTCGTCAGGGCCGCGATAGACGGGCTTCCCCGTGGAATGATCAAGGAGCGGTTCGTAGGCGGGATATCAAAGTTCTACAATTTGATGTATATTCTGAGCAACGCGATGGACCATCTGAAAACAAGCGGCAACAACCGGTGACGCATGGTTAAGGGTGCATCAAGATGCCCATAGCCGATACCGATAAGTCAATTCCGTCTCATTGGCCAGTACTGAATACAGT
>Ga0154692_136_pt8 | contig 18455 bp, 13 predicted proteins | sample Rifle2008BG13ft_FD_116121 | JGI IMG/M metagenome (GOLD analysis project Ga0154692, IMG submission 116121) | Spirochaetes bacterium RBG_13_51_14
CCGGCGGCGTGGGACAGGTTTACCTTCACACCACAAACCCGGATATCGCCACCGGCGACGGCATCGCCATGGCCTACCGCGCCGGTGCCCTCATCGCCGACATGGAATTCATTCAGTTCCACCCCACGGCGCTCTACAGCCAGAAGACCACGGGACCGAGATTCCTCATCAGCGAGGCGGTGCGCGGGGAGGGCGGCATTCTCATGAACGGGCGGGGTGAACGGTTTATGGAACGCGTCCATCCCCTTAAAGATCTGGCGCCCCGTGACATTGTGGCGCGGGCCATCGATGTGGAGCTTAAAAAGCACGGCGTGAGCAACGTCTATCTCGATATATCAAATAAAAGCAAAAAATTCCTCAGGCGGCGCTTCCCCCACATTTACGAGAAATGCCGGGAAGAAGGAATCGATATCTCCAGAGAACCGATCCCCGTGGTACCGGCGGCCCACTACCTGTGCGGGGGCGTGGTGAGCGATTTGAACGGCAAAACGTCAATTGAAAATCTTTTCGTCTCAGGAGAATCGGCCTGCACCGGGGTTCATGGGGCCAACCGGCTGGCAAGCAATTCTCTGCTCGAGGGAATCGTTTTTTCTCATCGGGCTTTTCTGATGAGCAAGGAACAAATCCTGAATTTCGACAGAAAACACACCATGCCGGACTTCCCTAATTGGAACAAGGAAGGTACTTTCGATCTGGAGGAATGGGTGCTGGTTCAGCATGATATCGAAGACGTAAAGCGGATCCTATGGGACTACGTCGGGATCGTCCGGTCGGATAAGAGGCTCCAGAAGGCATACAAGAGGATTCTGATGCTCGCTGAGGACATTCACGACTACTACAAAAAGAGCACCATATCCTACCGGATCGTGGAACTCCGCAACCTGGCCACCGTTGCGAAACTCATCATCAAAAGCGCAATGATGCGTAAAGACAGCATCGGTCTGCACTACAATTCCGATCATCCCGAGCCGGGAATCAGGAAGACGAACGTGGTGCTGCAGTCTGAACACAAACCGAAGCTGACTAAAATCAGCCGGGGATGAATGAACCGAGCGATTGAATTCAGACCCGTACGGATCGAAGATCTCCGGGACATATTTGAACTGGGCGCCGAGCTCTCTACGGAGCACCCGCGGATCGTCATGGCGCCATGGAATGAAGAAGCTCTTGCCGAGATACTGGCCGATTCCATGGAACTATCCCTGGTCGCCATTCGCCGGAAAAAACCGGTCGGCTTCCTGATCGCCTCAGCAGCGAACACCGGCGGCCGGGACAGGGCTGCAGAGATCAAGTGGTTCGGGGCGCGGGGCCCCGAACGGTACGGGGTGCTGGCCGATATGCTCCGCACCTTTAAACAGATGCTCGCCCAGAGGAACATAGAGACCATACGCATCCAGGTTTCCGGATCAAACGCGAAATTAATTGCATTTCTCGAAAAATATGGCTTTACGGAAATGGAACATTTTTTAAGTATGGAAAATTTTTTACCTAAAAAATAAATAGACATGTTGATGGAGAAGCATATAAATTGAATTTTTACCCCTCCGCCGCAGGCGGCGGGAGCAGATGTCAATTTTTATATCAATATCCAGCAATTATTATATTATTTTTTCTTGGCTATTGATATCATAACGCCCCCCTGGAGATTCGGGGAGACTGTCAGGTAACCATATGAAGCTCAAATTAGTAGAAAAAAATAACCCAGAAAGCCTGGTGTCAGCAACCGGCAGCATCATCCCTCCGTCCGGGATCAGGGAGTTCTTCGACATCGTATATTCCACGCCCGACTGTATTTCCCTCGGCGTCGGCGAGCCCGATTTCATAACGCCCTGGCGCATATCCGACAGCGGTATATTCGCCATAAAGGAAGGCTACACCCACTATACCCCCAACCGGGGACTCCCCGAGCTACGCGAACATATCGCGCAGCACCTGTCCGCTGAATACGGCATCTTATACGATCCCGATACGGAGCTCATTCTCACCATGGGAGTAAGCCAGGGCCTGGATCTCGCCCTGCGGAGCATACTGAATCCCGGCGACGAAGTGGTTATTTTCGAACCGTGCTACGTATCCTATTCAGCGAATGTGACTCTGCTCTACGGAACGCCGGTCATCATTCCGACGTATGCACGGGACCGGTTCAAAATCGACATCGGGCTCGTGAAGAAATCGATCACCGCGAAGACCAAGGCGATTCTTCTCAATTATCCGTCCAACCCGACCGGGGCCACAATTGACCGGGAAACCCTGGAAGCGATCGCCGAGCTTGCAATGCGTCATAACCTTATTATCATCAGCGACGAGATTTACAGCGCCCTGATCTACGACGGCAGACACTTCTCAATCGCGTCGATTCCAGCACTGAAGACACGGACGATCTATTTGAACGGCTTTTCCAAATCGCACGCCATGACCGGCTGGCGCCTCGGATATACGGGGGCTCCGAAATTCATCACCGACATCATGATGAAAATACACCAGTACACGGCCCTGTGCGCGTCCTCCATCGCCCAGTACGCTGCCATCGAGGCCTTGACGAAAGGCAAAAAGGACGTCCTGGCGATGAAGAGCGAATACCTGCGGCGGAGGAATTTCATAACCGGCAGATTCAACGAGATCGGCCTCTCCTGTCTCATCCCCGAGGGCGCCTTCTACGTATTCCCCGACGTCTCGCGGACCGGCATGACCGGAAAGGAATTTGCCCTTGAGCTTTTAAGAAAAGAAAAGGTCGCGGTGGTTCCCGGCGGAGCATTCGGCGCCTGCGGCGAAAACCACATCCGGTGCTCCTATGCCACATCAATGGAGAACATCAGGGAATCGATGATACGGATAGAGAGATTCGTCAAACAATTATTATAACGCCCCATGATACTGCTGATCGACGGATTCAACCTCATCTACAAGTTCCCCGACCTGGAGGAAAAGATGCTCCGCGGTTTTCTCGACGAGGCGCGGTCCGGACTTCTCGAACGGCTGAAGGAATTCCAGAAGATAAAAAAATCTCAGATCAGGATCGTGTTTGATGGCAAAAAAAATCCATCCCGTAACGTGCGGTCCGAAAAAATCGGCACCATTGACGTGTACTACTCGCTCGACTATTCCGCCGATTATCTCATCAAGGAGTTCATCAAAAAGGATCCAAACCCGAAGATGAGCACGGTGATCACCTCGGACAAGGACATCCTCTTCTACGTCAACCGTTTCAGCGCCAGAACCATGACGAGCGAAAAGTTCGCCGATTTCGTCACCAAAACAATCGAAGAGCATCACGAGGAGAGCGCCCCTGAGAAAGAAAACGATCCCGTCGTAACCCAGGAAGAGGTTTCGTTCTGGGAGCGAATTTTCAGCAGAAAGGGGAAAAAACAACAACAGCCCGCTACTTCCCGAGCTTCTGGTCGAAAAATCTGAGCACGTCCGGCACCATGCTTGCCCAGTAGTTCCAGTCGTGGCCGGCATTTCTGCTCTTCTCCTGGTCCACCTCGAGCTCGTAGCCTCCCCTGTCATTATGGAGCTCGGTCAGCCGTTCAGAAAGCATCTTCGTCTGCGGCGGCAGCACCACGGAATCCCGCGCCCCATGACCCAGAAAAACCGGCGTTTTTTTGAGACGCTCCGCCAGCTTGATGATGTTCACTTCATCTTCCCATCGTTCCTTATTGGCATCATAGGGGCCGTAAACCGATATGACAAGCCGGTCCTGTTTTAACGATGCCGAATCGTAATCGCCGGACAGGCCTGCGGCGGCGCCGAAGACGTCATTATGCCGCGCCGCCAGCAGCAGGGCGCCGCGGGCCCCGGTTGAAATTCCGAAAATGCCGGTGCGTTCGCGGTCCACGGCCAGTCCGAAACGGCTCCGCAAAAAAGGGATCAGTACTTTCATAATATATTCACCGCCCGGTACCGGGGCCCATTTATTCTCGGTTTCAGGAAAATATTTCGATTCATACAGGGTGGTGGACATGGCCGGGCAGACGAGCACGAAGCGGTACGCATCCGCGTATTCGGCGATCGGCGTGCTCTTTTCCCAGTCGCCGGGCTGCTGCCGGAATCCGTGGAGCACAATGAGGGTACGGGCGCTTGAGACTCCGGCATAATTCTTCGGGATATACATCTGCACCAGTCCGCGGTGCATGACCGCATCAGCCTCATAATCAACCGGCACGCCTCGCAGCCATGTTCCTGGCGTGACGTCGACGAGGGTATTGCTGCCTGATGCGGACGTCCCACAAGAAAGTGAGAAAAGGAGTAAAAAAGAGATATATCTCGGAACATTCATACGCATCTCCACTGATGTAAGTGCTCCAAACGGCAGATTATACCTTATAAGGGTTGCTATAAATTTACAAGAAATATTTACATCGATTGCCGGTGAAGGGGCTGTCCCAAAAGCCCCCCCAGAGGGGGACCTTTTCGTCCTAGTTAGGCTTGAAAAGCCCCCCTTTGGGGGGGTTGGGGGGAACTTTTTTGACCGCGCCTTCACAGATAACCGCCCTCTTTAAAACTGAAATACGATACGTTCGTGATGATGACGTGATCCAACACCGGGATCCCGACGATTTTGCCCGCTTCCACCAGCCGCTGCGTTGTGTTGATATCTTCGCGCGACGGGGAAAGCTCTCCCGTAGGATGGTTATGAGCGATGATGACGGCGACGCCTCCCTCTCGGATGGCGTCCCTGAAGACTTCCCGCGGATGGACAATCGCCTCCGATACCGTGCCCACGGAAACGCTTGCGTTTTTCAAAAGGCCGTTCTTGTTGTTAAGGATGAGGACGCGAAACTCTTCCCGTTGAAGACAGGCCATGTACGGAAGCAGGAGATCCCGCACCGCGCCGGGCGAATCGATGTTGCGCGTGTCAGGCCGCGCGGTGACAATTCTCCGGCCCATCTCGAACGCCGAGTGGATGCGCACGGCCTTTGCGGGACCGATGCCCCGGCTCCGCACGATTTCCCGTATACCGGCCGCGGCAAGCCCCGCCAGCCCGCCGAAATCCTTGAGCATCGCCAGGGACAGATCAATGACATCTCGGCCCCTGGTGCCGGTTCCCACGACGACCGCGAGAATCTCCTGGTCCGAAAGCGACCGTATATCGTCGCCGGACAGGCATTTCTGCACCGGGAGCAGGAACCCGGCCCGGTGGATATGCGTTTTAAACTCATCCATGTTCTTCCCACTCCTGATGAAATATACGAACACGGCAGGGAAAAATTAAAAATATGTTTGAAATAATTCCAACCGGGCGCATTTCTATGTCATAATGAAACGCCGATCGCTCATCTTGCTGACAGCGGCATTCCTGTTGCTCCGCACAGCCGGCCCGTATCATCAAACCGCTGGGTCGGATATTCCGTCCCCCGAAGACGAATATTTCATCCATAAAAAGGCGGGCAATTACCGGGAGGCGCTTGACGTTCTGTTGAAATGGACCGCGGCGCTCGATGACCCGACCGCGATCGAAGTCAACCTTTTCAGAATCAGCGAGTTGATGGCGTATCCGGAGCTGTACGACCGCGGACTCGAGGTGCTGAACAGCATCGAGAAAACGATCGGCCCGGCGAACCGTTTTCTCACGGATCGAATCGATATCATAAAAATCCTCCTGTATCTCAAAAAGGGCGATATCCGGACCGCTGAATCAATGCTCAGAATCCTCTCCTTCCTTGATTTTCAGGTTATTGGTCCGTTTCAAAACGGCGGTACGGCAGATTTTAATCGCTCCTATCCTCCCGAGCTGGGCTTTGACCAGCAACAGACCTACGACGGCAAGGCGTACGCCGTATCATGGTTTCCGGCCGCTCCGGACCGCGCCGGCACGATCGACTTCGGCGATCTGTACGGAGACACCGTGCATTCATTCTTCTATCTGCACCGCGCGATAACCATACAGAACCAGGGGGAATACTATTTCATCCTCGGAAAGACGGGATACACGGACCTGTGGATCGACGGCGCGCGAATGTTCTCCAGCCGAAACAGGCACGGATTCAACCACGGCCAGTATTTCATCAAAGTGTATCTTCCCCGAGGGCCCCACCGGATCCTGATCAAGGCGGGCGATTCGGGCGATGGCATGACAGTTTCGCTCCGGATCGCATCTGCAGACGGTACGCGATTCGCGGCCATTGCCCGGGACAATTCCAGCGTTGTAACCCCCGGAAACCTGCGCAGCATATCATACTTTCCGGGCCTGGCCGCCCTGATGAAGATTAAAAACCCTGACGCAGTGACGATGTTCAACGCGGGATATCTTTTACTGGCGTCCCGACTCTTCAACACCGATAACAATCTCGCCCTCCGGTATCTTTCTGCCATACCGGATGATTATGCGCGGTATCCGTCTGCCTGCTTTTACGGTGCACAGGCCGAGACGAATGCGGATGCGAAGGCACGGTTACTTGAGCGGTCGATACTGGCCGATCCAAAAAACATGGAAGCCCTGCGCAAGCTGGCCATGATAAATATATCAAGCAATTTCATCTATGAAGCCTTTCCGATCATCGAATCAATGAAAAAAATCAACATGGCTTCACCCTGGTGCGAAGAGACGCTGGCGCGTCTCTTCATAAAGCGAGGATGGATTGCCGAGGCATTACGGCACGCCGGCGCACTGAAAGAATCGCGGTATCCGTCGCTGGGGTACCGGCTGGAAGCAAGGGCGTACCGGCTGGATAAGGATTATTTCCGCGAATCGCAGGATCTCGAGCGGTTCATGACGCTTGACCGCTACGATATATCCTGTTGCCGTGATCTGCTCTCCTGCTATGAAAGGACCGGCGCCATGGACGCAACCGAACGCCTGCTCCACCGCTCGGTTGCCCTGTATCCCAACAGCATCCCCCTGAAGCTGCGCCTTGCGAAGATTATCCAAACCGGGCGAGGACCGGCGCCGGCGCTCCCCTATTATGCCGCGGCCCTCAAGATCTCACCCGGCAGCTCTTCCGTGCTGGAGGCCATTGGCGTGGCCTATCACAAGCTCGGGAAACCTTCTTCCGCAGCGTATTACCTCACGCTCGCATTGAAACACGATCCGGTCAATTTCGGGCTCGCCCGCTACCTGAACATCATTACCGGCAGGGAGGATGAGACCGGCCGGTATGCCCTCAGGAAGGACATACCTGGGCTGGCGGCCTCCGCCGCCGCCTTCCGAGACGAACCAGCAGTCATCCTTCTGGATGAAAATATCATCTCGGTCAACACGGACGGATCATTCGAGCGGCGGGTGCGCAAAACCGCGATGGTCAACGCCCGGAGCGAAGTAAGCAATTTCAACAATCAATCTATTATTCTCGACCCGAAATTCGAATCAGTGGAGAGCCTGTCCTGCGTGCTGTCACGCGGACGGTACCGAACAGAGATTTTGGAGCGGCGCCGGATACCCCTCTCCGGTCCTGACAGCAGGGTTTCCCATAACCGAGAGGCGATAGTTATACCGACCGCCTCCCTGAGCCCGGGTGACATCATTGATCTTCGCTATACCATCAAATGCAGAAGCGAGAGGGATCGAAAACAGCACTTCTCTGAAAAAATAATGGTGGGCGGTCGTTACCGTACACTCATATCCCGAACCGTGCTGATCCATCCTGCCGGCATGCCGGTTTACTGCCACCTGAGAAATATCGAAACCGGCAGCCGCGCGGTGGAGAAAACGGGACGGAAAACCGTTTACCGCGTAACCGTGAACAACATTGCGCCGCACGGAGCCGCGCTTACCGTGCCGGAGCGCTCACGCCTGGCGCCGGCGATATATTTCACGCCACACCGCACCTGGGACGAATTCCATGCATGGTATAGCCCTTTCCTGAAAGACAGAATCCGGGCGGACGGCGATATTAAAAAATATGTCCGGACAATCATCGCCGGTGCAGGCGCGCCGCTGGACAGGATCGGCAAGATATACGGCTTCGTGACCGGTAATATCAGGTGCTCGGGTCATGATCTCGGAGCGGACGGCACACTCCCCCGCGGCGCCGATATCACCTTCCATGCCAAGACCGGGGATTCAGAAGACGTATCCCTCCTTCTGATCACGCTCGCGCGGGAAGCGGGAATCGACGCGCGGCTCGCCCTCATCAGAACCAGGGACCGGGGGGAAGCGTATCTCGCCGCGCCCTTTGCCGGGGAGTTCACCCGCGCGCTCTGTTTCATTAACCTGGGGAACGGCTTCTTCCTCGACGTCACTGCGGCGGACGCGGGAATCCGAGAGCTCCCGGCAGATGACCGGGGCGTTAACGCCTTTGTCATCGATGATGCGGGCTGGCGTTTCATCAACACCGGGAGCGACTTCTACTATCCCGACCTCGAGCGCATCACCGGCGCGGTGGCGATCGCTAAAACCGGAAACGCCGAAATCACAATATCGCTACTGAAGCAGGGCTCCGCCGCTCCGGAAACGCGCCACAGCCTGAAAGATTCGTCGCAGCACGTTCGTGAATTGAACGAATACTGGAATGCCGCCTATACGGGGTCGTCCGTGAGCCGCCCTGCTGTGTCGAACAGCAGCGTCGACCGGCCGGTGGAATACAGCTACTCCGTTTCAGTGCCCGGTTTCGCCCAAATCAGCGATAATCGAATGATCTTCGACTCGTTTATCACCAAATCGGGACTCTATGCAAAATACGCGCTGGCGAGGAAACGCGCGTTCCCTCTTCTCCTCTCCGGTATCGGGGTTATGATAAACAAGGCAACCTACACGCTCCCGCAGGGTCACCGCGCCGAACGCGTCCCGGCTGACGAGCGCTTCGACCACGAAACCTTCAGCGCCGCATTCAGCTATTCGTCTACCGGCGGCGCCGTCACCGTCACATCAAACATTGAGATAAAAAGTCCACTCATCCCGGCGGAGGAATATCAGCGGTTCAGGGAGTTCACGCGGTTCGTGGACCGAAAGGAGCGGGAGCTGATCGTGCTGACACGGTAACCGCCGGCGTGTTCACGGACTCATGGACGATGCGCTCGTCATAAAATCAGCCTTTACCGATACAAACGCTTGAATTCCTCGAGGTATTCCGCGGCGATTTCCCTGTTGTCGATGATGAGTATATTCTCGTCGTTGACATTTTTCGCGTTTCGGGAGAAATTATACGATCCGGTTATTACCCTGACGCCGTCGATGATGATGACCTTGTGGTGCATCGCGTTCCGGTTGCGGTCGAGCTTTACCGGCAGTCCTTCCAGCTTCATTTTGACGTATTCGGAATGTCCGCCGTTCGCGCCCCGGCGCTCGAAGATACCGTAGACCTGCACGCCCTGTTTGAACTTCTTTATCATCATCTCGCCGATCCCGTCGCTGGTGAATGAAAAGGCCATGAAGTGAATCGTCGATTTCGCCTTCGCCAGCCTCATTAAAATGATGCGCTCGACATTGTCCTCGGGCGAGAAATAGACGTTGATGCCGGTATCATCTATCTTCACATAGTATCGGTTTCTCAAATCCGCGAAAGGACCCGCCTCCCTCCGGTTGCCGAAAATCCGATCCTCGAACATCTCCATGAACTCGTTTCGGTAAATGCCGGCCAGGAGCGACGAATAGATGAGGATGGCGTTGTTATTGTTCTTTTCTGAATCATTGACCGTAGGATTATACGATCCGGTCCACAGGTAGCGCCCGTCGATGACGGCGAACTTATTGTGCATCAGGCCGCGGCGGTTATCCGTGACGACATCGACGCCGGCCCGTTCAAACTGCCCCATGACCCGGCCGCGCTTCCGCATGGTATTTTGCTCCGTCACGATCTTCACGTCGACGCCGCGCGTGCGGGCCGCGCAGAGGGCACTCACAACCCGCGGCGACGAAACTTCATAAAAGGCGCCGTAAATATACCGCTCCGCCTTATTGATAATCGAGACCAGGCCCGTTTGGGGATTTGTCCGATTTGAAACAATCCCCCTGTTCCCGGGTGATGTAAAATACAACCGCCACCAGCCGGCACCGTCCAGACCGGGCTGCATGGCCATGAGGAGGATGATTATTATTATGCGTCTGATCGATTTCATGTTTTCAACAGTATCTCGCCTCTATAACGAATAGCAGCCTCGATTAATAAAAAAAAGCCGGTGATAGACCGGCCTCCGGCATGATTGCTCCCGGCATTCAATATGGCTCCCGCTTATATGGCCCGCGACCCGGCTTTTAATGCTTCCAGTTTATCGTACACGAGATTCTCATACTCCGTATAAAGCTTCTGCTCTTCTGCGCCGGGATACATTGCCTTAACTTTTGAAACGAGCGTGCGGTAGGGCGTCAGCTTTTTAACGTCGGTGATTGAATCGATCATCTCCCTGACGGTTTTTTCATTCTTCTGCAGAAGGCCGTGGTAAAACTGGAATGAATTGAGCAGATCGACAAGAACGGGCTTGCTCTTGTCCATTGACGGGTCACCCTCTACGTTCTCGAGCGTCTCGCGCAAAAAATTCAATATGTATTCAGTGTCCAGGGCCGTTATCTCGAAATCGAGAAGGAGCTGGTTGATTTTCGAAAGATCCATCGTTCTGAGGTGTATCCGCGCCAGGAACACCGGATTGGCGGACATCATGTTTATGTTAATCATGCGTTCCGCATCCGGTATCTGCAGACGCTCAGCCAGGAAATAATTATTGGCAAGCTCGATGTAGATGATCTCCTCCACCTTGTACCGGTTCTTGATTATGATCACGTCGTTGGGGGTGACGGCGTCATCGACAACGACACAATTAGGCTTCACGCCCACATCGATATCCCGAACCATCTGTGCGACGTCTCCGACCAGCATCATGCGCACCGGTATCGCATCCAGTTCCTTGTCGGTGTTCAGGAAAAAGTACTTGGTTTTGTTTTCCCGCACATCGCAGTACGGCACAACGATGCTGCCGTTCCTGACCTTGAGCAGCACGTATTCCCGGTCGTATTCCCTCTTTATGTCGAAGGATGCGCCGACGAATATTATCACCGGCACCTGATGGAGCAGGCTTCGGCCTTCCTTGTCCACATAGATCGACTTCCCCCGCCGGTCAAAGGCAAGGAACTGCCATTTATCAAAGATGATCTTCAGGAGATATCCCTTCGGTGTTTTTTCCTCGATGAAGTTCATCGGTCAGGAAGCCCTCCCGGTCATGGCATGGAGCCATTCATGAATCGGAAATATCCTTCAAACAGCATCACGGGTCATCACCTCCGGGCGCTCGATGTCCGTTTCCGGTACCGTCCCAGCTCCTCTTTGAACATCTCGGCGATGCCGATGATATCCTTGAACTGTTTCACCATAAAAAAAATCTTCACGATCTGCTTTATCTTCGTATCGTCCATGAGATCCGCCATCTGCTTCTGGCTCGCGATAAACAACTCGTCCGTGTTATGGAAGGTGGACCGTATGATCTCCTCAGCCGGCTTCGGCAGTTTATTCAAGGGAGCGGCGGTTTTGAGGTGTATGTTTTTCAATATAAGCGCGATGAGCGTCAGCGTCTTGCGTTTAGCATCGGCCTCGTGGTCCACCAGCATTTTTTCATACGCGGATATAATAGTATTGTTTTTTTCTTTGATTAAATCCATCAGCTCGAACCGCACGTCCTCGGGAAGCTTGCTGAAGGAGGGAGCGTGATGCGGGTAAAACGCCTTCAGATACTGCTGGGAGAGCATTATTCTCCCCGCAAGGGAATCATTGGTGCTGTTCCCCCGCACGTAGGATTTCAGCTCTTCTATCTTTATGTCGAAGAGGGTTTCTGCGCCGTTGAGGAAGGGGGGCGGGGTAATGTTATTCAGTAACAGCTCCATGTTTTTACTGGCGCTCTTCTCATGCTCAAAAAAATAATTGCCGATGATCCAGACAAATTGTTCCTTGACGTTTCCGGAACGTTCGGGATCTTCCAGCATCTTCAGGCAGACATCGATAAGATTATTATAGCTCCCGTTTTTTAGTGCCATGATCCGCACCCGTGATTCATTGTAAAATCGGCTCCGGAACAATCACCCGCTGAAACCAGGCATACTATATATGCGGCCGTCAATTAAATCAAGTAAAATTACGCCCGCGCCTGTACATCGACCGCCAGATCGTCAACGCGGCCGGCCTCGACATGGCGATAACCGATGCCGGCCACCATGGCGGCATTGTCGGTGCACAGGATCGGCGACGGAATGATGATCTCCTCCCCGGGCCGCTTTTCTTCAAAGAGCATTTCGCGCAGCCTTCCATTGGCGGCAACCCCGCCCGCGACCACAATGCTGGCCGTGCCCCGCGCCCGGGCGGCAGCGAACACCCGGCGCGTCAGGAGTTCCAGAATCCGCTCCTGGAACCCGAAGACCACCTCGGCCGGTTCGGCTCCCGGATTCTCCCTCAGATAATTGATCACCGCCGTCTTGATGCCGCTGTATGAAAACCTGACGTCCCCCGGTTCCGGCAAAATCTTAGGGAATACGACGTTTCGCCCTTTCGCCGTCCGGGCGAGCTTCTCAATGGCCGGACCGCCCGGATATCCCAGGTTCATATATTTCGCGATTTTGTCATACGCCTCGCCGGCGGCATCATCGACCGTACGCCCGATGACTTCCAGGTCGCCCACGCCGCGGACATGGTACAGGACGGTGTTACCGCCGGAAACGAGGAGGCCGATAAAGGGGTAAACGGGCTCTCGGCCTTCCAGGAACGGGGCGTACAGGTGCGCCTCCAGGTGATTGACGGCGACCAGCGGTATTCCCATCGCATAGGATATGACCTTCGCAGACTGGAGCGCTATGAGAAGAGAACCCACCAGACCCGGCCTGCTGGTTGCCGCCACGTAATCCAGGTCCCCGAACCGGACGCCGGCTTCATGAAGGGCCCGGTCGATGATAAGGTTTATTGTTTCCAGGTGCGCGCGGGAGGCTATTTCCGGCACCACGCCGTAATACTCCCGGTGAAGGTCCACCTGGCTCGAAATGATATTCGATAGTATCTCCCGTCCGTTTCTCACCACGGCGGCGGCTGTTTCGTCGCAGGAGCTCTCGAGTCCAAGTCCTATTAGTGGATCTTTCATATGAATGTTAAAACCAGCGCAGCCTCAAGGGCTTGTGAAGACTACCGGTCACCGCAGGGACCGGGGCTTCCGGAGAGCATGGTGGTTCTGTTCACTTCCCGCTGATGTGCCTGACCGCCTCATTCAGCTGCGTGTCGAACTCAAGGTCATAAATCGGCTTTTTTTTAAACCGGTAAATCCAGTCTTTTAATATAAAATCCGCTCCCTTGTCGGAAAGCGTCGCTCCGTTGACGGCTATCTGCCGTCGGAATGACTCCCGCGCCTCCGGCGTATAATCCGAGTCGTTCTTCACCAGCTTCTCCATCAGTTTCTTGTCCCGGATGATCTTCAGGCTTTTCATGTCGTTTTCTGAAAAGCTGTCCTGGGGAACCTCGTAATCGGGCTTGATTCCCTTCTTGTGTATCAGCTCCCCGGAAGGCGTGTAGTATTTCGCGACAGTGATGGCGACACCGATATTGTCGTCCAGATTGAAAGATTTCTGGACCGAGGCCTTGCCGAAGGTCTTCACGCCCAGGAGCTTGCCCCTGCCGTTATCCCTGATGGCGCCCGAAAGTATTTCAGAGGCCGACGCGCTGCCCCTGTTAACCAGGACCATAAGCTCGCCCGTGTAGAGGGGTTCGCTCTGCGACTTGAACACCTGGACCCGCCCGCTCCCCTCCTTTCCGCGCGTTGAAACGATCGTCTTGCCGGGGCCCAGCAGGAGCTCTGATATCTCGATTGACGAGGTGAGGAGGCCGCCCGGGTTGTTCCGGACATCGATGATGATCTTGGCGATTCCTTTGCCGTTGAAGAATTTCAGGGCCTTGGTCGCGTCCCGGGTCGTCTCCGAGCCGAAATTCTTGATCTTCAGATATCCGATGTTTTTATCCTTTAGTATATCATAGTCAACGCTGGTTATCTTGACCGGAACCCGCTCCAGCTCGAATTCCAGCGGCTCATCGTATCCCCGCCGCTTTATCTCAAGCTTGACCGAGCTATTGGGAATGCCGCGAATCATCTTCACGATTTTTTCCAGCTTCTGCCCCTTGATGTACTTCCCGTCGATGCGGGTGATGATATCGCCTGACAGGATGCCGGCCTTCATGGCGGGCGAGTCCTCAATGGGAGTTACCACGACAACGCGGCCGTCCTGGATGGTTATCTCGATGCCGACGCCCTGAAATTTCCCGGTGGTCATCTCCTTCAGCTCCTCAAAGGATTTTTCGTCAAGGAAGCGGGAAAAGGGGTCGCCCAGGGCGTTGATCATGCCGCGGATGGCGCCGTAGAACATGTCTCTGGGAGAGGCCTCGTCCACGTATTCGGTCAAGATGATCTGGTACACACGGTGGAAATAATCGAGATACTTATGCGCCGGTTCGGTTGCCGACGACAGGAAGGAAAAATTTATGCCGATAAAAAGGCCGGTTAAAAAGGCCAGTGCCAGCAGATGAACGTGCCGCTCTTTCAGCTTTTTAAACATGATGATCTCCGCTTTCTGTATGATAGGGTTGGTATACAGGTGATATGTAATCTGTAAAGTAAAAAAGTTAATTAAAAAACGGCACCCCTCCGCGGGGCACAGGCCGTTACTTGCCTTTCAGGACATAGACTCCGTCCCAGGTGCGGGGCGGCGGTTTTCTGATGAACTCTTCGCAGCGATGCGTAAACACCTCGGACGGACCGTCGTCCGGTACCAGCTTCAGCGCCTGCTTGAACTGTACCCGCGCCTGTTTCCAGTCCCGCTTCAGAAAATACTCCCGGCCCCGGTTATATATCTCAAGCATTTCATATATCTTGTCCGGGAGGCTCCCCTTTTTACCCAGGAGATCGTAGATCGGCACCGCTTCGGTTTTCCCCACCACCCGGACGAAATCGAGCTGGCGCGTCTCGATCCGGTCTTTTGCGCCCTCATAGGTTGAACCGCTGATCATGACGTGGGTCGCATAATACTTATTGAGGCCCTCGAGCCGCGATGCCAGGTTTACCCCGTCGCCCATGGCGGTGTAGTCCATCCTGGTGCGCGACCCCATGTTGCCGACCGTGGCCTTGCCGGAATGAATCCCCATACGGGCATGGATCTCGTCCTTGCCCGCCTTCTGCCACACTTCCTGAAGCTCGCGCAGCCGTTTTTTCATCTCAATGGCGGCCAGGCACGCTTTGAGGGGGTGATCGCTCATAGCCACGGGCGCTCCGTAGAATGCCATGATGGCGTCGCCCATGTACTTGTCCACGGTTCCGTCGTATTTCAGTATGATATCGGTCATTTCGGTTAAATATTCGTTTAACCGGTTGACCAGATCCTGAGCGGAGAGCTTTTCCGCGATGCTGGAAAACTTCCTCACGTCGGAGAAGAAGATGGTTATCTCGCGGTCCTCGCCGCCCAGCTTCAACGACTCGGGGTCGTCGATTATCCGGTCAATGACGCTGGGAGACAGGTAGTAGGAAAAGGCGCCCTTGATAAAGCGCTTCTGGCTTTCCTCTTTCATGAATTTGACGCCCACGATGGCCAGGGCCGGCATGAACATTGAGAGCACGATCCCGAGCTGCTCCAGCCACAGGTTGAAAAAGTCAAACAGCAGTATGACGATCAGGTTAAGTACGATAAAAGTCGCCAGCATCGTGACCAGGGATTTTTTAGCGTCCAGCCGCTGGATGACAACGCCCATGGTGAGGGCTATGATCAGCATCAGAAACAGATTTACCGGCCATCCGGCGCGCTTGATGAACTGCTTCTGGATGACGGTATTGATCGTGTTAAGATACGTTCCCACCCCGGCGTACTCGTTATGGAGCGGGATGGCGCCGATGTCCTGCGTACCGGTGGCGGTCAGACCCACGAGGGCAATGCGGTCGGCGAGATCCTCGACCCGGATAACCAGCTCCATTGCAGTGCGATCATAGGTGAGTTCTGTGAGCCGATTGTTCAGTTCATCACGAAGTTTTCCCTTTGCGCGCTGTAACTTGTCCCGCACGGCCGCTATTTCATCAGAGTAATTTTTAAGATACGCCAGCTTGGTCCTGTTCGCCGCGTGTTTCAGGCCGACGATATCCTTCCATTTTGCCAGCTTCCGGCCGCCCGGAGGGGTTGCGGCGTATTCCGCGCGCGCCTTATCCAGCCGGCGTTTGAGGTCTCCCAGGAAGGGGTTCCTGTTCAATGCGTCCATCTTGTTTTTCAGCTCGGTTATGCTCGCTGCAAGGGTCTTTTTCATAGCTGGATCCGCATCGCGCTCCTCTTCCTTGAATGCCTGGAGCCGTTCATCGAGATCCACCAGCTGATCCGACTTGATCCGGTCCTCCTGTTCAAATAATTTCCCCGCATACTCCCCGATGGACAGTTTGGCATCGTACGCGGAACCGGCCTGGTATTCCAGCACGGCAAAAAAAGGAACAAGGTGGAACGTTTTCTCGCGGCGGCCTCCCTTGCCCTGGCCGGAGCCCGCCCAGGTGACGTACATCATCCCCTTTTCATCGATCGGGATGGATATATCTTCAACCGACTGCGTGAGCGGATTCAGGGCCTGCTTCAGTATGATCCTTCTCCCCGGTATGACCTCAACGCCGTTCATTGGAACGCGGCAGGCATCCATGAGCATTACCAGGGCGAGATTGAAATAGAGCCGCCCCTGGAACATCTTCACCATCTGCACCTTCCTCACGGTGCCGTCTATATCGGTATACCGGTTCACGTACCCGAATGCATGGGCGGTACCCATAAACTCCGGAATCGGATATGAAATGCTCTTTGTATGAGGGTCATCGAGGCCGGCGAGCCTTTGCGCCTGCGCCGGGGTCAACTTTACCGATGAGCGTTCGTTGAATCTCATCAGCGACTTTTTAAAAGATTCTTTTTTCTGGCGCTCCAGCACGTCGTAATTGAGCGGCTCGTCATTGAAGGTATAGGAGAGGATCACCCGGTTCATGGCCGCGATGCCGTCCGCGAATATCTGGTCCTTATCGAACCCAATCTTTTTAAGATCGGAGAGCGATATCCGACCCCCCTCCTCCGTTTTTTTCATCAATGATTCAAAATCTTTATCATCGATCGTCTTTGGCGACTCGTCAAAAAACATCATGTCAAAACCGGCCTGCGCAACATCTACGCCCCTGAGCATCCTGAGCCCGCGCGCGTACAGGTTCCGCGGCCAGGGGTACTGGCCGACGATCGTCAGGCTGTTCTCGTCTATGTCAAGAAACGAGAGCCGGTCCCATTCATCGATCGACGGCCGGATCTTGAACCTGAGGTCGTAGAGCTTCAGCTCGAAGATTTCGTATACATCCGTGAAGCAGAAGAGCGCCACCAGCAGGTAGAACACCAGGGCCACGACGATGCTGGAATATTTATTCTCATCGACGAACTTATTGGCGATTTCGATATACCGTTTAATCATGACCTAACCTCGCTTGCATTATGGCGGGGCGCCGAACTTCGCGCGCGCTTTTTTCCGTCCGGGCAAGAGCACAACCCTCGTGTTCTGAACTCCGCGAGAGCCGGCTGGTCCGAAGAGCGATTAAGGCGGAATCCAACGCCCGGCGTGTTATTCGATTTTTCCTCATCATTCTAAAAGCTTATGTTAAACCCGGTCATGACAAAGTGCCGGTTCGATCTGGACGAATAGGTGAGTATTTTGTTTACATAATCATAATAATAACCAAAGGCCGTACCCGGCTTGAACAATCCGTAATTGAGAAAGAATGAGAAGTCGGAAAAAATAAGCCACCTGAGGGAGAGGTCCACGCCGTGTCCGATGTCGCGGTCGGGCCGCGTCGCGTCCAGCCCGTAGTTGATCGGCGAGAACTTTTTATATTTCAGGTAATAATGATACTTTGCTATCAGCGTCATGTTTTTGAGTAAAAATATTGTCGACCATGAGAAAGGCGAAGCCGCGGCGCTGATGCTTATGACATGCATGTTGGCCAGGAGCGGCTTCAGGGCGTAACCGCCCACGAAGGAGCCGAAATAAATGAAGCCGCGGTCCTTGGCCCACCGGTTGCCGGTGGGCATCCGGTAATCGGTCCGGTTTGCGTCGCCCGAACCGAACGCATACTGCGCCATGAGCACCGGCTTCAGCAATACGTTGATGTAGTAGTTCATCTTGACGATCCCCGCGTAAGCCAGGATATCTTTCAGCAGGGTGCTCCCGGACAGATAGCTTCTCCCCCGCTCCATGATGAACTCCCCTGAATAGGAGAGTCCGCTCGTGATGACGCCATGGAGACCGGCGCCGTAATACTGCGAATTATAATGGCTTCTCCGGCTGTAGTACTTGAAGACCTCTTCCTGGCCTGCGACGAGCGCCGTGAGCTGCCGGTCTTTGTTATAGTACTCCTTGCCGTAATCGAACTGGGCCAGCCCGAAACAATACAGGGTCTGGTTGAACCATTCCGTGGACGCGCTGCCGCCGGCGAAGACGCGCTTCGCGCCGGTGGCGATGTCCCGGTCGCTCAGCCCGTAGGGGTTATCGTCCTTCACGAGCCACCCGGTCCAGGCG
>Ga0154692_111_pt3 | contig 18288 bp, 17 predicted proteins | sample Rifle2008BG13ft_FD_116121 | JGI IMG/M metagenome (GOLD analysis project Ga0154692, IMG submission 116121) | Spirochaetes bacterium RBG_13_51_14
GTTTCAACGCACTGACTGGTGGAAAGCCCTGTCATAACAAGAACGGAGATGCCCATAGAGGCGAGAAGGCTGTTCGCGTTGGTAGCGGTAAAGGGACTGAAGGATGTTTTACTGATTATGGTTTCAGTCGGAAGGGGCCTGATCGGATCGACAATATCCGCATGCGGATCGCCTTCCAACGGGTAAACGTTATCGAACCCGGCCCGTTTCCCCTTCATCCAGGTTTCCTTAAAGAACCGGTGGAGGTCGTTCCGGCCCGGGTCTTTTCCGCAGAGACGGAGGAACAGCACCGGCAGCGATCTTCTGCGGAATTCGTCCAGGAGTCTCCGTATGTTGGGGATGACGGTCGTTTCGCAGCGGCTGATGATGTAATCGAGACAGCCGGGCTGGAGCGAGTTGAAGTATTCATAGTAAGACGAACCCCGCACCAGATAATACTTCTGCATGTCGACAACGATCAAAGCTGAGAGGGCATCCCTCAATGCTGCAATCCCCGCTGCGGGTTATTTTTTTTTCGAAAGGTGGCTGATTGTTTCGCGGAATTCCTCGTAGAAATCCCTCAGCTCGTCGTTTTTCCGGAGCGGCCTGAATTCCGGATGGTTCCCTTTCCGGAATTCTTTCAGGTAGCTGGTCATCACGTGGATGGGCCCGGATATCTTGTGGGAGAAGAATATGAACTGAAAGAATATGATAGCCGTCTGGATGATCGTCATGGCGATGAGAATGTAGAGGACGATGAGGCTGTTTTTCTTGATCTGCTCTTGATTATCATTGATTTTATTGGTGATTTTCAGGTTCTCCTTGAAGGCCCTGTCGCATTTTTGCACTATCGGATTGGCCGGATCCTGGAGAGCCGGGATGGCCATGAACATATCGAACATGCTGTCCTGGGTGTCGATGATGGCGGTGATGTTATTGTTGTTATCATTAATCAGCTGGTTTGTGCTGCCGGCGAAATAGAGCAGTATCGCGCATATCGCCAGCGTGGTGATGAGCGGCAGTACGATAGCCCGCACTGAAATCCCCAGCTGAAATTTTTTATCAAGAACGTATTTTTTTCTTGTCAAAGCCATGTTGGACCTCGATACATTTATGTAGTCTTTGGTTTGCCGCCGCCAGCGGGGTATGACCAATAGGGATAATCGATACGACAGTTCGGGCCAGACGCCGCGTAATGCCTGTTAATATCATTAAACAGTCATATTAGTCAATGATTTTTGTCGCCATGGCTCCAATTCTATTACATTTTTCCAAAACCGGTGAAATACAGATTGAAACAATAATTTTATGATTATACATTGTTATTAGAATGGCCGTAATCGTGCAGGATATCCCTGTTCAAAATCAAACCAGGGCCGTTTCTTTATATGAATAAAGTTAGTATTTTCATATCCCTTGTTGCTTCCGGAATGATCTTGTTTGTGGTAATATTCGTCCTGGTCAAAGACTGGCGGGATCAGCTCATGCGCTATTTTGCTGGTTTCTCATTTTCGGCCCTGGGGATTCTTTTCACGATGTTCCTGACCTACGCCTTTCCCGATTCCTTTGACTTGACGCAGCTTAACAAAATAACCCAGATGGCGACCCTGATGACCTTTTCCAGCCTTTTTGTCATGAGCTTCGTGTTCCCCAAAAGGGAGAACCCGTTCCCCTTCTGGATAACCGCGCTCATTCTTCTGCCGGCCGTTGCGGTGGGGGTTGCGATCGTATTCACCGACCTCACGATAACAAAGGCCTACTTCAAAGACGGGTCGTTCATACGGGACTACAACAAGGAATTTCCCGGGTATACGATTTATGCAGCGATGGCGTTCATCTATGTTCTTTCCGCTTTCGGCAATGTGACCCGGAAGTACTTTACCACAAAAGTGACCATATACCGGCTCCAGATGCGCTATCTTTTCGTGGGCTCGACATTTTCTATCACGCTGGCTGCGATAGTCTCCATCATAATGCCCCGCGTGTTCAATTATTCGGAACTCTACGCCATCGGTCCGTCAGCGGCTTCCTTCTTCACGATCATATCGCTCTTCTACACTATTATCGCCTACAATCTGCTCGATATCCGGACCGTTATACACAAGACATTCGTATATGTGGTCACATCCATGGGTATCTCCCTTCCCATCTATGCCATCGTCTGGGCGTATAACAGCAATGTGTGGATCATGGGAGACGTGCCCTATTACGTGATTGCGATCTTCATTGTCGTTGTTTTTATCCTCTTTTCATTGTATATCCAGCCGGTGATCGACCGGGTTTTCAAACGGAAACAGTACGCATTCGGCTCCATGGTCGATAATTTTGTCCGTGATATCGCGGAGGAGAAAAATCTTTCCGATGTCGTCCGCCGCACAGTCGATATTCTTTACGAAGGCCTCTCGCTCCGGCATGCGTTTTTCATCATGCTCAATGATGAAACGCGAAAATACGAGCTGACGTATTTCAAGGGAGGTCAGAACCCGCTGCAGCTCCCGCCCATCGAACGGAACGCGTCCGTCATCCGCTGGTTTGTCCGCAATCAGGACATACTTCAGCTGTCCCGGATCTACACCGACGACAAATCCTTCGCGGAGGTTCGAGACGAGATAGCGGCATTTTTTAACGATAACGGCATACAGATCATCCTGCCCGTTTATTACGAGCGGCGTCTGGTGGGTCTTCTCTGCCTGGGCGTCAAGGAGACGCTCGCCGGATATCACTCCGATGAAATTGAAAAGCTGAAACAGTTGCACGCGAAGAGCAACGATTTCATCGCCACGGCCATCACCTATCAGGAGGCCATGAAGGAGCAGTTGATCACCCGCACCATCGACCTGTCGGCGCAGATCATACACGGCGCCGTTCCCCTGTCACTGCCCAATATCGGCAACATCAAATTCGGGGCCTTCATCCTGCCGAAATACGCGCGGGGAAGCGATTATTTCGATTTCATCCGTCCCGGCGATCAGGGGGTGGGAGTCATCACCACCGACATATCCGGTGTCGGTGTCAACAGCGCCCTCTATTCCGTGCTCCTCAGATCGTCCTACCAGGCAAACATCGTCGATGCGCCCTCCACTTCGACCGTCATGGGGAGCCTGAACCGGATATTGTTCGAATATGGAAAGGGCAAGGGCGGCCTCGTCTCCGCCTTTTATTTCTATTACGATGTCAGGTCCATGCGGCTCATGTACACCAACGCCGGATATCCGGCCCTGGAGCTGTTCAGGATCGACAAGAATAATTTTGACGTTCTCGACACGGAGGGGGTTCCCTTGGGGTATGATTCGGATGCAACCTACGGAATTGGGAGAACCGACCTGGTGCGGGGCGACATCGGCATACTCTACTCCAGCACCCTTGCCACTGCGAAGAACCAGAAAGGCGATGACTACGGGCTTCTCCGGCTCCGGAATGCTGTCATGGAGCTCAAAGCGCGCAGCGCCTCAGAGATAGCAGCTCATATCAAGAAATCCTTCGAAACCTTCATGGGACTTTCGTCGCCAACCTCGGATGTGGTGGTTATCATTTTTAAAATAGTGTGACGATTCCTTATTATTAGACTTGTTACATAACTACTCATAATTAGAGTGCGTCCCAAAACCCACATCCCGTGGTTTTAGGACAGCGGTCCCGAAACCTTTCAATAATTAAAGGAATCGGGACTCCCGAAAGCCTACATTTTCCTCAGCATTGCTTAGAAAAATGATGATATCCCGATACCTATTAAAAATTAGAGGAATCGGGATACCGCATAGAGTGTATCCCACGTTTTGGGATGCACTCTTTTTATTATTCATTTTTGCCCCCGCCGCCTCGGGCGGCGGGGGCAAAAATCATTGATTATTGAGTTCAGCAACAAGTCTATTTTTAATTTTTATACATAAATTCTGAATTTTTTTCAGCTTAATATTGACATTTTATTTTATTTTGTATAAAATAAAGATAATAACCTTTGTATGATACAAATAAAAAATCAAGATGAAGTAGGGTAGACTTTGATGAGCGGTAAAGAGAAACGGATCAATCGGGCCTATATCCGTGAGGGAGATGAAGTGTATCTTTCAAATTCAATTTTCAGCGAACGCTGCTGCGACGAGCTCAAGGAAATGGACAAGCACGAGATCATCGTTAAAATATCCGAAATTCTCGGGCCGAATCCCTCGAACCTTCGTCTTGCTGAAGAGATTTTCGAAGAGATGAAATTTGAGATAGCGCGGTACGTGATTCACCACGAGTATTGCCGAAACAACAGCATTCGTTCGCAGCTGCTTCTGTGGCTTGACAGCAAGATAAATCCGGATAATGCGGAGAAGCTGTCATGCTTTATCCAAAGATACCTGCGGTAATTTTTCCCGAGCAATTTTTGCACGCATGACGCGGCCCCGCGGCGGCTCGTCGTGTATTTAATTGAAGAAACAAAGCGCCGCAATAATCGCCATGGACAACCGGTCTCTCCTGATACATACCTGCTGCGCTCCCTGCATCGGTTCCGTGTACGAGCTGTTCGCGGACAGCCATGACGCAACCGTGTTCTACTACAACCCCAATATCGCACCGAAGTCGGAATATACAAAGCGCCTGGCGGAGCTGGAGCGGTTTGCCGCGCAGAGGGGATTCCCGCTCCTCGTTGGTACGTACGACGCCCGGGAGTGGACGCTCCGCGTGAAGAAATACCGCTTCCTCGGCGAGCGGTCACAGCGGTGCTGGGAATGCTATCGGATGCGGCTTGAGGCCTCTTTCAGCAGGGCGAAGGATCTGGGGATCGGCGCCGTCACCACATCCCTTTCGGTGAGTCCGCACAAGGACGCCACCATGATCAACCGCATCGGCACGGAGCTGGGAAGCCGGTACGGGATCCGGTTCATAGAGGGAGACTTTAAGAAGGGCGACGGGTACAGAAAATCCGTCGCTATAGCGCGCGTCCAGGGGTTTTACCGCCAGAACTACTGCGGCTGTATTTATTCAAAGCTTGAGCGCAACCGGGACGCCCTCTGGACGCGGAAGGCGCGGTCATTCAATCCATAGAATGACCTCATAATTTCGCACGTTCTGTTTGTCCAGGATTTTCTTCCATTTTTTGTCTACCCGCGCTTCTTTCATATCGGCGTTGGTGAATTCGGCTTTTTCGAGGACGGCGCCTTCAAGGTTCGCCTTGGTGAGATCAGCGTTGTTGAGGTTCGCTCCCTGAAGGTTGATCCGCTCGCAGTTGGCGTCATTGAGGATCGCGCCGATCAGATTCGCGTTCTGCGCCTTCGCGTCCGCCATGTTGGTCTGGGTAAGATTCGCGCCTGGCAGGTAGGCCGAACTCAGATCCGCGTTTTTCATTCTGGCTCCTGTCAGCGTTGCGTTCATGAGGCAGGAATCCTTCAGGTCCGATCCTTCCATGTTCGCCCAGGCCATGTCCGCTCCCGATAGATCGGAATAGCCGAGCTTCGCGCCGGCCAGGGCCGCCTTTCTCAGATTTGCCTTCTGCATAACGGCCCAGAGGAGTTCCGCGCCTTCCAGATCGGCCCCTTCCAGATTTATGCCGGAGAGGATGGCGCCGATGAGGTCGGCGCCGCTCAAGTTTATGCCTCTCAGGTCGGCGCCGGCGAGATTCGATCTGGAAAGCACGGCTCCCTTCAAACGTATATTGGCGAGGTTCGCCCTGGCGAAGTTCGCGCGAACGAGCCGGGCCTTGCTCAAGTTCGCGTTTTTGAGATTGGTCTTGCTTAAATTCGCCCAGGTGAGGTTCGCCCCGTTCATCTGCGCGCTGCTCAGGTCGGCGCCTTCAAGGTTGGCTCCCCTGAGGCTGGCCCCGACCATGTTCGCGTCTCTCAGGTCGGCGCCACGCATGTCGGCGCCGTTCAGATTGGCTTCCTCAAGACGGGCGTTAACAAGGTTTGCACCCCTCAGATTTATGTTGCTGAGCTCGGTATCGCCACGCATGGCATAGTTGTAATTGCTTTTCAACTGGTCCTGCGCTTGCATACAGCCCGAAATGTATCCGGCGGCGAAACCGATGGTGATAATCATAGCCAGTTCTCTTTTCTTCATAATTTTCGCCTCTGAAATAATATGTCGGCGTGGCCGTTTATCTAAGAACATTTATCCGGAGCAAAAAAGTCAAATACATTTCCGGGGTATTTTTTTTCAAACAGCGACTTCCGTTCGTATTATCTCTTGATGAACGGGTTAAACAGTGAACAGTATTATGCCTCGCGTGCCGACACGGGCGTGAGCCTGGTCCTGGCCGGGGCGGGAACCGGGAAGACAAAGACGCTGGTGGAGAAGGTAACGAATGTCATTCGTGACCTTCCGCTGGATCCCAGCGCACTTCTCGTTCTCACGTTCAGCCGCAGGGCTGCGAAGGAGCTCAGGCTGAGGATCGCATCCGGCACCGGCGGGCGTGAAGTCTTCGCGGGCACCTTCCATTCATTTTGCCTGGACCTGCTGCGCGAGCACGGAGCGGCCTTTTTGCATTCGAGCGGGTTTGACGGATTTCCGGCGGTCGTTGACGACGAGGGGCGGTCGAAAATAATACGCGGCCTGATATACCCCGACCTGGATCGTTTTTTGGGAATGCCGGCCGGGGTGGTGTACGACCTGATGAACAGCCTCATGAACAACCGGCGCGCCCTGGACGGGTGGAAAGAGAAAAGGCTGAAAGAGTCGGGACTCTTGGACGCGCTGAGATCACTCGTCGGGCGATACGCGGACATCAAGCGGGAGACGAACAGCATCGACTACGACGACATGATGAATTTCGCCATCTCGCTGCTGGAGAATGATCCGGCCGTGCGTGCGGAAGTGCTGTCCCGGTACCGCTACCTGTTTGTCGATGAATTTCAGGACGTGTCCGGCGATAACATCAGGCTGCTGAAGCTTCTGCTCCCGGAAACGGGCGGGAACCTCTTTGCCGTCGGCGACGACTGGCAGTCAATTTACGGCTTCAGGAAGGCCGCGGTAGGGCATATCATCCGAATGAAGAGGTTTTTCCCGGGGGCGGTGATCCATCGCCTCACGATCAACTACCGTTCCCGCAAGGAGATCGTGTCGCTTTCAAATGGCTTTATTAAAAGGAACCGGTTCCGGACGCGAAAGCGCCTCCGGTCCGGCAAAGGGAAAGGGGGAAGGGTGCGGTCTCTTGTCGTCTCCATGTTCAATGAAGAAGCGGAGGCGATTCGTGCGGTCATTGCCTACCGGGATCCCGGCATGACCTGCGCGGTACTCTGTCGGAATAACTGGCAGTGCCGGTATATCCGGTCGCGACTCTATAACTCGGATGTTGATGAGGACGGCGTTTCCATAATGACCATGCACGCATCAAAGGGGCTGGAGTTTGACATCGTCATCGTCGCCGGCGTGTGCGACTCAGTTATCCCGGACGCCGACAACGACATTGAGGAGGAGCGGCGGCTCCTCTACGTGGCCTGCACCAGGGCCCGTGAGGAGCTGTACATCATCGCCCACGCCAACGACCGCGGCCAGGTGAGTCGCTTCGGCCGCGAGCTGGGGATCATTAATAATAATTAGATTTACATGCCCCTGCAACGGAAGGCCGGAGCGCGGGTGATCACTCATAATCCTGCGTTTCCCAGAACCGATCCGCCAGCTCCAGGGTATCGCCCTCCCACCGGATAATTCCGCGCTGTGTGAGCCTCTGGATGAGCCGTGAGAAGGTTTCCGGAATGGTACCGATGGCGGAGGCCAGGTCTTTTTTTGAGATGTCGATAGTGTAACTGTTTCTCCTGCCGTATCGATCGGCCAGGAACCGGAAGAATCGCTCTTCCACGTCGAAGGCGGCGAGATAGAGAATCCGGCCGGCCAGGTAGCGCTGCTTTTTCATGAGCACCGAGATAAACTCGTTCCGAAACGAGGCGTTCTCAAGGAGCGAGTTGAAAGAGGCACGGTTCATGGCGAAGAGCCGGGAGTCCGCAACCGCCGTGGCGCTCACCGGGTAATGATCTTTCTCGAAGAGGATCACCTCGGCGAAAATTTCTCCGGGCGCGGCTAGCTTCACGGTCACCTCCCTGCCGTCCGGTGCGCTCTTGAAGAGCCGTACGCTCCCCTCTATCAGGACATAGAACGACGATCCTTTTTCTCCTTCAAGGAAAATCATTGAGTTCTGATGGATCTTCTTGAGCGAGCCCATGGCTGTTATTTTCTTGAATGCCGCATCGCTCATGCCGTTGAATAGTTCCGAATTCTTGAGGAGGGATTCTATGTTCATGTCAATAGTTACGACGAGGTGTTTGGCCTGTAAACAAAAAAAATTTATCTGTTTTTTTTATTGACCTGCGTCAATGACTTTTCTCGTAATAGAACATATCAATATTAATATCCGTTGAGCGCCGCTGGCGTTCCATGGATCATAACAAATGGATTATCGGAGGAACCATGAGCGAATTCATTGATAACTCGGGAAAGAAGCGGACCGTCCTGAAAGAACTCATCCTGAAACTGCACCGCGGGGAGAGCCCGGAACAGGTGAAGGCCGAGCTTCGTCAGGTGCTGGGGCAGATCCCCTATGGTGACGTCGTCCAGGTCGAGCAGGAGCTGATCGCCGAAGGCCTGCCCCAGGAGGAGGTCGTCAAACTCTGCGACGTTCACACCGCAGTGCTCGACGGAAGCATCGACCGGGGCGGCGCAAAAGCGGCACCTCCCGGCCACCCCGTACACACCTTCACGGAGGAGAACCGGGCCCTCGAGCGGGAGATCGCCGGTCTGGAAGCATTATTCCGTCAGATATCCGACGGCGTCAGCGACAAACAGGGCGCCGACCTCTATTACGCGGTGATCAATCTCTTCAACAGGCTCATGGACGTGGACAAGCATTACCAGCGGAAGGAGAACCTCGTATTCCCGTACCTTGAAAAGCACGGCATCACCGGACCGCCGGCGGTCATGTGGGCGAAGCATGACGAAGCGAGGGCCGCGCTTAAGAAGGCGCTGCAGTCGCTCCGGACCGGGCTGAAGAATGAATCCGAAATTCGCCGGGTGCTGCCGGAGCTGCAGGAGGCGACTCGCTCCGTAACTGAGATGATCGGCAAGGAGGACAACATACTCTTCCCCATGTGCCTTGACGCGCTCACCGAGGATGAGTGGTATGATATCTACCGCCAGAGCCCGGGAATCGGATTCTGCCTGTATGACCCGAAAGACCCCTGGAAGCCCGCGCATGTAGGGGAGGATGAGGCATCGGCGGAATCCGCCGGAGGAAGAATAGTCCTCCCCACCGGCAGCATTTCGGTGAAAGAGCTTATTTCGCTCCTCAATGCTGTGCCGTGCGACATTACCTTCGTGGACGCGGATGACAGGGTGCGCTATTTTTCCCAGGGGAGAGACCGGATCTTCACCCGGAGCAGGGCCATCATCGGCCGCATGGTTCAGCAGTGCCATCCGCCGGCAAGCGTTGCCGCTGTGCAGAGTGTCCTGGATGACTTCCGATCAGGCAGGCACGACAGCGCCGCCTTCTGGATCAACCACAAGGGAAAGTTCATTCATATCGAGTACTTCGCCCTGCGCGACGATAAGGGGGGGTACCTGGGGACAATGGAGGTGTCGCAGGACCTGACGGAGAAGAAGAAGCTGGAGGGAGAGCGGCGGCTCGTGAAATATGCGTGACGATGGCCGCCGGGTCAACGGAAGAACATATAGTGGAGTGATGCCATGAAAAACGAAAATGAAACAGCGGACTATACGCGGATGGGCCTCGCGCTCAACGACCTGGTCTCATACCAGGACGGCTCCGTGGTGAGCCGTACGCTGATAGCCAAGCCGGCCGGAACGGTCACGCTTTTCGCGTTTGACAGGGGCGAAAGCCTTTCCGAGCACACGGCGCCCTTTGACGCGCTCGTGCAGGTGCTGGACGGGACCGCGGAGATCACAATATCGGGAAAACCATATGCCCTTGGCGCGGGCGAGATGATAATAATGCCTGCGGGCAAGCCGCATTCGCTTACGGCGACCGGTAAATTCAAGATGATGCTGGTCATGATAAAGGAATGATATATCGCACGGGTGTCTGAGGCGCGGTGCGAGTCCGCAACCCCGGGACGATATCAGTATCCCTTCGCCCCGTCCGGCGTGAAATATTTCTCGATATCGAACGGATCCTTGAATTCCTGCTCGCGTTTGAAATTGAGCTTTTTCTCGCCTCTGTTGTTGAGATATTTCGTGAGTTCGAGGTTTGTGCTTTCCGGCACGCCCACGCCCGCAGCCGCCAGCGCCTGGCGGAGCAGGGCCTCCGCTTTATACGAAAACGCAATGGCGTCTCCCAGGATCCGCCCCGCTTCGGGCGGGTTGTGGAAGCCGCAGGAGTTCTCGGCCCCCACGAAGGCTATCCGTAAAAACGACTGCATATAACAGTTCCTGGCCTTCTCGTACAGCGCCTGATCAACGGCGGTTCCCGCGTCCCGGCGGGCGTGGGCAAGCTCGAAGAGCTTGGCCGCAGCTGCGGCCGCGTATCCCGCACGGTTCAGGAGCGACACGGTCCGGTCCTGGATGGCGAAGACCTGATCCTTGAGCCATGAGGCCGACTCCGTGTGGCACTGGGCGCAGGCCCGGAGGTCCGCTTTAAGCGGGCTCGTCACGTCGTGGTCGGAAATCTTGTATGAACCGGCGCGCCGGTAGGGCATGTGGCAGTCTGCGCAGGCCACCCCGGCCTTCCAGTGAATGCTGCCCCGGCTGAACATCTCGAATTCAGGGTGCCGGATGTACGGCATGTCGAACCCGGTAACTTTCTGCTTCCACTCGATGCGCCGGTAATCGGTACAAAGGTCCTTAATGATATTCTCGATGGAGATGTCCCCCCATGAGCTGCCGGTCCAGGGCGGCGTCGCATCGCCGGCGACTTTCTTGTCCCTGTCCCGCGGCACATAGTAGGTGATGTGGCACTGGGCGCAGGCAAGAGTCCTGGCTTCCTGCCGCGAGACGTCCTTCTTGCCCAGCATTGCCAGCCCCCTGCTTATATGCGGTTTGTTGGTGGTGAGACCCATGGTGTCGTTCTTGTGGCAGTCGATGCATGCGGGCCCCGTCTCGCGCATCTTCGCCGGTATCATTGTGAGGGCGTCCTTGAATTGAGCGGTGAGGTACTCCATGCCTTTTTTTTCGGTGAGGGTTTTATGATAGGGGGATTTGCACGCGAGACATACGCCGCCGGGCTTGGTCCGGGACGGGTCGACATCGATCTGGTCCTTCACCGCATAATAGTGGCCACGGGGCTCGTTGTATTCCACGCCGAAGCCCCAGCCGCTGTAGAGAAGGGCGGTATAGGGGAATTCGCTCAGCTTGTCGTAGATGACCTCGTCAGTATCCCATCCCCGCTTGTACCGGGTTTTGCCCGTGGGCTTCGGCTCTTTGGTCTTGAGCCATGACTCGTACTCCAGGGGGTATACCTTGCCCCATTCTTCCGGATCAAACACGCCGTCTTTGATGAGTCCAACCGTGATGGGCTGCGGCTCCGACGGTCCGCACCCGGTCGCGATCGATATCAAAAGCGCAACGGTGATGAGTATGACGATCCGGAACTGTTTCATGGCCCCATCCTATTTCATTGAGTGTTGGTTAAAATCGGAATAGCTGAACTCGTTGAGCTGATGATTCATGCGGCGATGGCAGGACCAGCAGTCCCTGCCCTCAGTATTAATGCGCGACACCATCTCATTGTGGCAGCGGACGCAGTTGGCATTGATGACTTTTTTCGCGTGGCCGGTGGCGGTGATATGATCGGGATAAATTCCGCTGAAGAAGGAAACCACATCCTTGGTTCCGTCGATGCCTTTCCAGACAAGGTGGCTGGCCGTATTATTGTTGGGCAGATGGCAATCGACGCAGGTAATGCTCCGGTGCACGCCGGTGAGGAACCAGACCTCGTACTCCCCGCGCATCGGATGGCAGGCGTCGCAGAAGGCGGGCCTGGATGTCTGATACACGATACCGTGGGGACCGAAGACAACGGCAACGAGGATGGCCAAGCCCGCGGCTCCGATGATAAGCTTTTTCCTGAAGGGATCCATCATTTTCCCTCATGTGTTGATGATCGAAAAAATGAAAAAAGTCTTGTTTCTTTATCAGATGAGATATATTTAGTAAAGATATTTTTTTACCGTAGATAATTTTTGAACGCTTGACCTGGGTCAATGCGGATGTGCGGCTTAAGTTGTACATTCTGGATTAGTATCCTGCAAGGCGGGCAGATGACTGAGCGCCACAAGGATAGCGAAACATCACCGGAGGAAATACCATGAAACGAAGCATTATAACCATCAATGACGACAAGTGCAACGGATGTGGACTCTGCGTTCCCGACTGCCCGGAGGGCGCGCTCCAGATCATCGACGGCAAGGCGCGCCTGGTGAGCGATCTTTTCTGCGACGGCCTGGGTGCCTGCATCAAGACCTGCCCGGAGGGGGCGCTTATCGTGGAAGAGCGGGAGGCCGAGCCGTACAGCGAACGTCGGGTAATGGAGAACGTGGCGCGGCACGGCGTAAATGTCATCAGGGCGCATCTGCATCACCTGAAAGATCACGGCGAGATGAATTACCTCCGAGAGGCGGTTGAATATCTCCGCGAAAAAAACATCCCGGTGCCGGAGATTGATGAGCCTGAAACATCGTCGCAGGCGTGCGGCTGCCCGGGGTCGGCGGCCAGAGACATGAGAGACAGGCCGGGGTCAATTGCCGGTGCCGCTGGAATATCGGCGCGCGCAGGGTCGGAGCTCCGCCAGTGGCCGGTTCAGCTCAAGCTTCTCAACCCGGCTGCACCCTATTTCGACGGGGCCCATCTCCTGCTGGCGGCGGACTGCACACCCTTCGCCTATGGGAATTTCCACCAGGATTTCCTGAAAAACAGGATTGTTATCATGTTCTGCCCGAAACTCGATCCCTTTATCGAAGAATATATTGACAAACTTGCCGCCGTTGTGTCATTACATAATATCAAATCCATCACCGTCGCACGCATGGAGGTGCCCTGCTGCGGAGGCGTGAACGCGGTGCTGGAGCGGGCGATGCAGAAAGCCGGAAAGCGGATACCCGTCCGTGAAGCAGTTATATCGATAAGGGGTGATATCCTTCATGAATATCCATTACCTGCAGCACGTGTCCTTTGAGGGCCCGGCGTATCTTGAAACGATCGCCCGGGAACTCGGTGCCATTTTCACAGGCACCATGCTCCATGAAGGACAGCGGCTGCCGGAAAAAACCGATTTTGATCTCCTGGCAGTCATGGGCGGCCCCATGGGCGTGTATGATGAAAAAAAATATCCATGGCTTATAGATGAAAAAATATTCATAGAGAAATCGATCCGGGCAGGAACCCGGATCATCGGCATATGTCTGGGCGCACAGCTCATCGCGGAGGTTATGGGGGCCCTGGTGTATCGGAACAGCTGTAGAGAAATCGGATGGTTTACGGTGCAACTGAACGCCGATGCCCGCACCACCAGCGCCGGCCGTGCGCTTCCCCATGTTTTTTTCGCCTTTCACTGGCACAGCGATACGTTTGACATACCACGAGGCGCCGTTCGCATCGCCGAGAGCGCGGCGTGTAAAAATCAGGGGTTCATCTACCAGGAACAGGTAGTGGGGCTCCAATTTCACCTTGAATCCACTGCTGAGAGTGTGCGCGAATTGTATAAGAACTGCGGCGGCGAACTGGACGGCACAAGATTCGTCCAGCAGCCGGTTGAAATCCTTCAGATGGATTATATCAGCGGGTGTAATATCCTGTTCGGCAAACTCATCAAAGAGTTGTTATAATTACCATAAGCTCCTGTAAATATGGGGTTAGAGTAAATAGTTGGGCGATAGTTATCGGTAGAGGGGGGTTAGAGTAAATAGCTGGGCGATAGTTATCGGTATCAAAGAGCAGCAGTAAACACACATGAACATGAAAACTGAAACAATAGAAAAAAATGTACAGAAAGACATAGACGTCCTTGCCGAGTTCATACATATATATTGCGTGGAAAAGCACGCGGGAACGGAAAGAGCCAGGCCGAAATCGGCTGGAGACGTCGGACGGTACCTGGCCTCGGTGGACTTTGACTTATGCGCAGAGTGCGCCGGGCTCCTGCTCCATGCAGTATCAAAGCGGGTCCTCTGCCTGTATGACACGAAGCCAGCATGCAAGAAATGCCCGACTCACTGTTACGGGCCCGGCCACCGCGACAAAATCCGTGAGGTCATGCGCTATTCGGGCATGTGCCTCATCATGCGCGGCAGGCTCGGCCTCATGAAAAAGTATTTTTCGTGATCCCCCGGCGGGATCATCATAAAAGGTGATCCGCCATGCAGGTGTGGACATCCCGGAGAACTTCTTGCGTGCGATGAAATGCAGAACAGGATGCGGCGCGTGCTGTATAGCGCCGTCAATATCGACCCCGATCCCGGGAATGCCCGGCGGCAAGCCGGCCGGCGTCCGGTGCACCCAGCTTACCCGGGAAAACAGATGCGCCATCTTCGGTAAAGAGGATCGCCCCGCGGTGTGTCAAGACCTGCGGCCGTCGCCGGAGATGTGCGGCAGGAACATTGAATAGGCTCTCGCGTATCTGGCGGGGTTGGAGGATAAAACCGAACCGGAGTGAAATAAATAATAATTTAAATTGTAATTTAAACGTACCGGCTATGCCGGTACGTTTGGAAGAGTTATACCATTTATTGAATTTTCTTTTTGCTGATAATTTTAAAAAATAGGGATTGGGCAACAGCCCCTCTTTTTTACACCCTCAACAGACTAGGTTATATTTTTTTATAAATCTTTTTGTCGCTATTTTTAATAAAATTATAATTGTTTCGGGAAAAAACTTGTACAAACCAATAAATATTTTATTAGACGACGGAACAATAATAATGCCTTTATCTTTTGCAATTAAACGCAACACTTTCTTCGCAAACAGATCCACATCCATCGGCCGCATCTTCTCAAACATATCGGCCACTTGTTCAGGTGACATATTGAAATACGACTTATTAAATCCTCCACCATGCATCATGGGAGTCCTTACGACACCGGGGCATACTACATTGATTCGAATCCCATGCAATGCCGCCTCTACACGAAGCGACTGTGACAAACCGACAAGGGCGTGCTTGGTCGCCGAATAAACGGTATTACCTGGTGAAGGGGTTAACCCTACCAATGATGAGGTATTGACTATTTGACCAAATTTCTGTTTAAGCATTACCTGATAAGCTGCTTGTATGCCGTTGATCTCGCCACGTAAATTGATGTCAATAATCAAGTTCCAGTCTTCAATGGAATAATCACTAACCTCGCCTATTATAGCAGCTCCGGCATTGTTAAACATATAGTCTAACCTACCTGTTCTTTGAGCCGTCTCTTCAACGAGCTCTTTTACCGCATGAAAATCCCTCACATCGATTTTTTTCGCACTGGCCTTACCGCCCGAAGATTGTATATGAGAAGCCACTTCTTGAGCTAGTCCATGCTGCACATCCGCGAGAACGACCTCGCATCCCCGCCTTGATAATTCCATCGCTATGGCCTTACCGATACCTGACGCGCCACCCGTAATTATCGCCGTAGCCCCTTTGAAAATTCGTAATCCTATATTTGTGTCCATTTTTTACCCCCAAGAATAGATTATTGTTCGTCGGCACGGATGCCGGTGTTATAATTAAGCTGGGGCACAGCATGGTGCACAACCTCTCAAGCATGGCCGACGCCGCCCGCAGGGCGGTGTGTCCCGAGTGCCGCGCCAGCTAGGCGCGCTCAGAATCTCCCCCAATTCGCGCTGCAGTTGGCGGAATAAGCGCGAGTGTCGAGCACCGTATGCACCTAAAGCGTCGAGGAGCGTAGCACTTACCCCGTGTTGAGCCTGTAGTAAACCTATCCGATGACAAGCATACTGTCAATTAAATTCATATTACTCATTGTTAGACACTACATGTATTGCGTATGAAATTACACTATCACTTTATCCCCATCGACTCGTTTCAGTAACCGCATATCGAGCAATCTTTTCAATATTGTGGACGATTGTATAGAGCAGCCATCGAATATTTACTTTTGATTTACCGCGCCGGGTGAAACGGTCGAGGTGTTTGTTTCCCCGAATATTCCCAAACACCGGTTCCACCATTCCCCTGCTGCGGCTTCCGCAAGGATGTCCTGCTCTGACACCCGGACGCGTGTGAGGGTATACACCTGCAACAGTCACCGAAAAAATGGAGCATTTATTACACTTTTGCCCGATTGCCGGGGTAGAATTGATAAAAATAGTTGCTGTATTTACCGATAACTATCGAAAATGGCTACATGAGATCACTCGTCCAATACCCATCCTTGATCCTGCTACTCGTCGCTGCGTGTTTTATGGAATTCGACTGCGCGACGAGGGAAAACGTCTCGTTCATGCTGGAGCGCGGCAGGAACAATTTCCGGGGCGCTTGGCTCCAGGGAGCGGATCTGCGCGGTAAAAACATTGCAGGGAAAAATTTCACCAGGGCCGATCTCCGCGACGCGGACCTGTCCGGCGCGGACCTGACCGGCGCCCGGCTCCAGGGGGCGGATCTTCGGAACGCGGTTCTGCGGAACGCCGTTCTGGTAAAGGCGGATTTTGCCGGCGCCCGCTTGTACAAGGCCGATCTGAGCGAGGCAGACCTGAGCGGCGCCAACCTGGAGAATGCCGACTGCATATTGTCGAAGCTGGTCGAGGCCAGGTGCAGCGGCGCCGTGTTCTCCGGCGCGGACCTGAGCGGGGTCGACCTGTCCCGGGCCGACCTGAGAAACGCGAACTTCGGGGGCGCCCTGTTTTTCGGCACTGACCTTTCCGGCGCCGACCTCGCCGGCGTGAACCTGAACGACGCCAAGCTCTATTTCGCCGCGCTCAAGGGCGTGGACCTCAAGACCGCGCGGCTCGACCGCACTGATTTACGCGACGCGAATTTGTCCGGCGCCGACTTCCGAAAATCGCGGCTCTCGAACACGGTGCTTATCGGCGCAGACTTTACCGGCGCCCTGCTTCAGGAGGCTGACCTCCGCAACATGAACCTGAGCGGTGTTGAGTTCGATCGGGCGAATCTCTCCGGCGCCGACCTGTCCGGCGCCGACCTCGCGGAAGCGAGCCTCAAGAGGGTCAGGCTTTCCGGCGCGAAGCTCGCCGGCGCACGGATCAGCCGGAAGTATCTTCCCCTGATCGCCGCGCAGAATGTCGAGTTTTCCCGCGTCGTATGGGTGGATGGAAGGGCCAAAAAAGACGAGGTCGCGCAACCCCCGGCGGAAAAATGATCCGGCCCGTTAGAAAGAACATACTGTTGCTGTCCGTAATTTCGGCAGTATTCCTCTTCGGCTGCGCCCGGGATAAAATCGACTTTGCCGGTCACGCCGTGTTCACGGCGAATGGCGCCTCGTTCGCCTATGCGGCCTTCGGTGACGGCGGGAAACCGCGCTTTCACACTATCAGGTGCCTGAAGGGCTTCCCGGACGCCGCCACGATTGAAATAATAGACGTGGTTCCCGTGAGCGGCGAGGACCTGCTGGTCATTACGAGAAAACACGGCCTGTACCTCATATCCTCTCTCGGGGCTTCCTGCGAGAGGATTGACAAGGGCATTCCGCCCGAGGTCGTCTATCCCTTTGAAAAAACGAACATCACCAAACCGATCATCAGCCATTCCGTGTCACGCGACAGCAGGCGCGTCGCCGTCCTGGTGCCCTGCAACATATATCTTTCATCGGACGGCGGATATACCTTTTCCCGACTTCCGCTCCTTGGAATTCAAAGATTCACCGAGCTCATATCCGTGGCGCTCCACCCGGTCAATGAGCGGCTCGTCGTCATCGGCACATCGTCCAACGGCGTGTACTATTCCCTTGACGGCGGCGCCACTGCCCGGAGGATACGGACCGGCGTTCCGGGCGAGCCGACCCGGAGCCCCAATTTTCTGGAGGAGATCCGCTCGCTCTGCTTCGGGAGCGATGAAGATACGTTCTACGCTGGCTTAGGCAACGGGTGCGGCGTGTACCGTGGCAGCCTGTCGAAGGGGATGATGGAAAGTATCGGCCAGCCGGAGCTTGTCACCTATCCGGACGGCGACTTTTACCGCGTCACCAATCTACACTACCTGCCGGGGAGCCTGCTCATCGGCACCAACCGGAAGTGGCGCAGGATACTGGAAGTCGCAGCGGAGCACGCGCGGCCGTTGAACCCGTACATCCGCGAATACTTTTTAACGAACGGGGAAATCGTTTCCGCCCATACCGGCGGCGAGCATCTCTGCTTTCACCGGCAGTACGTGCCGCGGCGCGATTTCGAGCCCGACCGGCGGGCCCTGGACCGGCGGGCCCTGTACATCA
>Ga0154692_144_pt1 | contig 18085 bp, 15 predicted proteins | sample Rifle2008BG13ft_FD_116121 | JGI IMG/M metagenome (GOLD analysis project Ga0154692, IMG submission 116121) | Spirochaetes bacterium RBG_13_51_14
GCCCACGCCGGTTTCGGAAACAAGCTTCACGCTGATGCGGGCTTTTGGATTGGCGTTCTTTAGGTCGAATATAAGCTGCGCCAGGTCCTCGATGGAATAGATGTCATGATGCGGGGGCGGCGAGATGAGCGTCACGCCCGGCGTGCTGTGACGTGTTTTGGCGATGATTGTGTCCACCTTGTGGCCCGGGAGCTGTCCGCCCTCGCCCGGCTTGGCGCCCTGTGCGATCTTGATCTGCAATTCGTCGGCGTTGGCCAGGTAATTGCTGGTGACGCCGAACCGGCCCGAGGCGACCTGCTTGATGGCGCTCCGTGTCCAGGTGCCGTCGGGACGCTTTTCAAACCGCTCTGGATCTTCCCCTCCCTCCCCTGAGTTGCTCCGCCCCTGGAGTCGATTCATGGCGGCGGCTATGGTCTCGTGCGCGTCTTTGGAGATTGAGCCGAATGACATGGCTCCTGTGACGAGCCTCTTTAAGATGTTTTTCTCAGGCTCGACCTCATCGATGCTGATGGGTTTCTGAGGTTTGAAGTCGAAAAGGCCCCGGATGAAGTGGGGCGTACGGGTTTGCTCGTTCATGAATCGCGAGAATTCCTTGTATATGCCGTAGTCACCGGTTCGCGTTGCCCATTGTAGCAGGTAGATGGATTCCGGGTTCCAGGCGTGCCGTTCCCCCCTGTTCCGGTACTGGTACACGCCCGGGGATTCCAGGAGTTTCGGCCTTTTCTTGTATGCGATATCGTGCTGCATCAGCGCTTCGCGCTCCGCCTCCGCGAAGCCGATCCCGCCGATGCGCGATTCAGTGCCGGTAAAACAGGTATCGATAAGTTCTTTTCCAAGGCCGATCGCCTCGAAAATCTGGGAGCCGCGGTAGCTCCGAAGCGTTGAGGTTCCCATTTTGGAGAGGACTTTCAGGAGTCCCTTGTTCACTGCTTTGATAAAGTAATCCTCCGCTTTCAGATAGCTTGTATTTCCTAATTCTCCTCTGTTCACCATGCTGTGGATAGTGGCAAAGGCGCCGTAGGGATTCACCGCGCTTGCGCCGTAGCCGAAAAGGAGTGCGAAATGCATAACTTCGCGCGACTCCGCGGTTTCGATGATAAGCCCGATGAGCGTCCGTTTCTTGGTGCGTATCAGATGATGGTGCACGCCGGCGCATGCTAACAATGACGGGATGGGAGCGTTGTCTTTATCCGCTTCTCTATCGGAAAGAATTATATATCTGTATCCGCTGTCGATTTTATCCTCAACGGCGACGCACAGGGCGTCCAGCGCCCTCTTCATGCTTCCCGGCGCGGTCTTCACCGGGAATGTCATGGGCAGGGTGATGGTTTTTGATTCAGTTTTTTCATTTTTTCGGATATTTTCGACTTCCCGGTTTGTGAAAATGGGGCTCTTCAACTTGATCATGCGGCAGTGCTCAGGCGTTTCGTTCAATAAGTTTTTCTGTTCACCGATGTAGCTGGTCAGGGTCATGACCAGCTCTTCCCGGATCGGGTCGATGGCCGGGTTGGTCACCTGGGCGAAGCACTGCTTGAAGTAGTTGAACAGGCGCTGGGGCTTGTCCGAGAACACCGCCAGCGGCGTGTCGGTCCCCATTGAGCCGGTGGGCTCCTGCGCGGTTTCAACCATGGGCGTGATAATATCTTCCAGATCCTCCCTCGTGTATCCGTACAGGAGATGCATTTCATGAAGCCTGTCTTCATCGATCGCAACCGGGACATCCCCTTGTATCTCCAGGTCCTCCAGGTTCACCCGGTTGAGCTGCACCCAGAGACGGTACGGTTTTTGCGTGTAAATCCGGCGCTTGATCTCCTCGTCGGGGATAATGCGCCCCTGTTCCATGTCCACCAGCAGCAATTTGCCGGGCATGAGCCGCCCCTTGTAAGCGATTTTCTCTGCCGGAAAGGTCTGGACCCCCACCTCGGACGCCATGACGATGAGGTCGTCATGGGTGATCACATAGCGCGAGGGCCGGAGGCCGTTCCGGTCCAATGTTCCGCCCACGTACCGGCCATCGCAGAAGACCATGGAGGCAGGTCCGTCCCAGGGTTCCATGAAGGTGGAGTGATATTCATAGAAATACTTCAGCTCTTCGGGGATGGGGTTCTTCTCATTCCACGATTCAGGGATGAGCATCATGAGCGCGTGCGGCAGGGAGCGGCCGGTGAAGGAGAGCATCTCCAGCGCGTTGTCGAAGGACGCCGAGTCGCTCTTATCAGGCTCGATGACCGGTAGTATCTTTGTTATGTTGTCTCCAAACAGATCGGACTTGAAGGACGACTCCCGCGCCGACATCCAGAAGCGGTTTCCCCTGATGGTATTGATTTCGCCGTTATGGGCCAGCAGCCGGAACGGCTGCGCGAGGTCCCAGGAGGGGAAGGTGTTGGTGCTGAATCGCGAGTGAACCAGGGCAACGGCGCTTTTCGTGCGCTGATCGCGCAGGTCATGGTAATAATGCCTGACCTGGTTCGGCATGAGCATTCCCTTGTACACCATCGTCCGGGAAGAGAGGGAGGGCACGTAAAACAGGTGCTTTTCCTTGAGGGAAGAGTTTCTTATTCTGTTTTCAATTGCCTTCCGGGCGATGAAGAGGGCGCGCTCCAGGGTTGACGGATCCTGAGGATTCCTCTCGCCGACAAAGATCTGCTTCATGACCGGTTCAGACGCCCGCGAGATTGCGCCCAGCACCGAGCTGTCCACGGGCACAGGGCGCCATCCGAGGGTTCTCATTCCCTCCTCATCGATGACCCGCTCCAGCTCCGCTATGCAGTATTCTGCTTCTCGCACATCTCGCGGCAGGAACACGACACCGGTGCCGTAGTGTCCCGGCTCGGGAAGGGAGGGGAGCTCGTCCTTGTACAGGTTGTGCGGTATCTGCATCATGATTCCAGCGCCGTCGCCGGTCTTGTTGTCGGCGCTCTCCGCTCCCCGGTGCTCCATGCGCTCGAGAACCTCGAGACCCCTCATGATAATTTCATAAGAGGGCGCTCCCTTAATGTGCGCGACAAAGCCGATGCCGCACGAGTCGTGCTCGTATGAGCTGTCGTAGAGACCCTGTCGCTGCGGCAAACATCCTGACATGCGGTAATCGCTCCTGATTGATACTGTGCTGACCGGCTTCGCACCTGTCATAAAAACGTCACTGAAACCTATATGCAATAATATATTAAAACATTTATTACATTAATGTAAAATTTTATTGAATCTAATAAAATTGTAAGTATGGCTTAAGGCTGTTGTTATATATTGATTATATATTGCGGTGCATCACATACCATCGATCACTTACATTGTCTTATTTACTCGAGTTAGGCGAATTTTTTTATTGTAGCTGTTTAATCAGTCAACGTGGATGCAACATCCCCCTCCCTTGATGGGAGGGGATAGGGAGGGGTGATTGTAACGCCTGATGCATTCAGCAGTTATTCACCCCCACCACTGACCTCACCTGCCGTACAGGACGTACCAATGCCGCGGAGGCCATGGAAGGCCGAGAGCGGCCATCGAGGGGGAGGGATAATTGTTAAATATTAGGGCTTTTTAGACAGCCTCAGGTCTTGAATTAAATTCACCTAAGTCGAGTTATTTAGTTCACCGGACTTCCGGATACCTGTTGAGTTCATTTTGCTGACGGAGGTTTCTTCTATGATTAGCACCGGACTGACATACCTGGATACCCTGACGGGTGGATTAAAGCCCGGCGATAATGTCGTCTGGCAGGTGTCGGACGGTGTTCCCGTCGAGCACTTCATCAGGAGCTTTTTCAATAAAGCGACGGAATTCAATGATAATATCATATACGTGAGCTTCAACTTTTCCCCCCATACCATCGCGCGGAGATACGACTATCTGTTCCAGGGCACCAATGCGATTCTGATCGACGCATTCACTCACGGGAAGGGGAACGGCGACCCGGTATTCCTTGAGTTTTACCGGAGCGGCGATCACGATCCCGACCGCTACCGGTGCGTTGAGAATCCAAAGAGCATATCGTCATTTGTGAGCATGATGAATGACATTGAAATGCGGAACCGTGAGCGTACCTTCTATATCTTCGACAGCCTCACCGGAATGAACGAGCTCTGGAAGGACGAGCGCGCCGCGCTCGATTTTTTCACATTCACCTGTCCGAAGCTGTATGATCTGAACACGCTTGCCTACTGGCTCCTGGGCCGAGAGGCCCACACCCGGGAGTTCATCGCCGGCATCATGCAGGTGACGCAGATTGTGTTTTCCATCAGTTCATCCGACATGGATTACTATGAATTAAAGGTCCACAAGCTGGATGGCCGCACACCGCTTTTCGGAGTCCAGCCGAATTACTTCAAGATAATCAACCAGGAAATACACTTCGAGGAAAAGAAAACCCCCGAGATATTCCGGATCGGGGAGAAGGTGAGAAACCTCAGGAAGGAATCACGCATCACCCAGGCCGAGCTGGCGGGGTCCCTCGGCATGACGCCGGGCGCCGTTTCGCAGATCGAAAACGACATCATCATGCCGTCACTCTCCACCCTGGTGCAGCTGGCGTCCATTTTCAACAAATCGCTTGATTACTTTATCGGCGGCCCCGAAGCCGCACGCGGCTCGAAGGGACATGTGGTGAGCAGGAACAATCCACGCGTATCGTCACCGCACCGTAATGTAGAAATACACCGGATGATGGAGCCTGATGATCCGGTCATGAAGCCCTTCATGGTTACCATCACCGGGGACCGGGCGGTTGATGGTCCGGTTATATTCCATAAGGGAAAAGAGTTTATCGCGGTATTAAAAGGCTCAATAAAGATCACCATTGACGGTGAAGTACAGGTTCTCGATCAAGGTGAATCTCTCCTCCTGACCAACTCCATTATATCCCGGTGGCAGAATATGAGCGATCCTGAATGTAAATTTCTGTATATTCTTTATTAGGCCGGCAGGTATAAAGCATTAAACAGCGTTATATTTATACGTTCAGCACCGCGCATTTGTAAAAATTCCCGCCTTATATCTTCCCATTTCAACCCTTAATGTTACAAATATGTAAACTTTTCATTTCTCTCATTAATATAACTTAATTATATGTTGTTTAATTTAAGCAATACTTAATTATAAGCAGACTCGTAATATAGTATAAATTAATATCACAGCATCTGTCACTAATATATGGGAGGTAATCAAATAATGATCCAATGGAATAAAACCAACGATGCCCTCGGTACCGTAAACAGAGGCAACCCTGCCGAGTCGGGGCTCTGCACCCTCTGCCGGGCCGATTGCCAGGGCAAATGCGAAACCTGGGTGTCCAGCATGAAAGGGCGGAAGCTCCTCTACCCCAGGGATTTTGGCTGGATAACAGCCGGAAGCGGGAACACGGTGCATGTCGGCGTCGCGTATAATAACATCAGAATTCACGGCGGCCTGTACGGCTCCTACGGGCTTCCCCGGGGCCTGACCAATGATCCCGACGACTGCATATTCCCCAATGTAACCCTCGAGGGCTCCTTTGGGAATAAATCCAAAACAAAGTTCAGAATTCCCATCATGACCGGCGCACTGGGATCCACCTTTATTGCAGCCCGGTACTGGGAATCCTTCGCCGTGGGCGCGGCGCTGGTCGGATACCCGATCGTCGTCGGCGAAAACGTTGCCGGCATTGACCGCGGCGCAGTCATTGAAAACGGCAAAATAAGCAAGGCCCCCGAGCTCGACCGCAGGGTGCAGACGTATCTCAAATATTTCGAGGGATACGGGGCGATCATCGTCCAGATGAACGTGGAGGACACCCGCAACGGCGTGGCTGAGTATATCGCCGATAAGTTCGGCGGCGACAAGGTCATTCTTGAGCTGAAATGGGGACAGGGCGCCAAGGATATCGGCGGCGAAATACAGGTAACCGATCTGGATTACGCCCTGTTTCTGAAAGACCGCGGCTACATAGTCGATCCTGACCCGCGCAAGCCAGAGGTACAGCAGGCCTTCAAGGCCGGCGCGATCAAATCATTCGCCCGCCACAGCCGTCTCGGCTACACAAACCTGGCCAATACCGACAAGGTAAGCCAGAATTTCATGAGCGCTGTTCGCCACCTGCGCAGCCTGGGCTATACCCGGATTACGCTCAAGACGGGATCGTACGGCATGGAGGCCCTTGCCCTGTCAATCAAGCTCGCAACCGAAGCCAAGCTTGACCTCCTGACCATCGATGGATCGGGCGGCGGCACGGGCATGAGCCCCTGGAACATGATGGAAAGCTGGGGCGTTCCGTCCATATACCTGCACTCGAAATCGTACGAATACGCGAGCATCCTGGCGGCAAAAGGGCTCGATGTGGTCGACATGTCCTTCGCCGGCGGTCTGGCCCGCGAAGATCATATATTCAAGGCCCTTGCCATCGGCGCGCCGTACACCAAGCTGGTCTGCATGGGTCGCGCGCTCATGATCCCGGGATATATCGGCTCCAATATCGAGGGCGTGCTCCATTCCGAACGGAAGCAGAAGGTCAACGGGCACTGGGACAAGCTCCCGGCCGGCGTAACCGAAAACGGACACACGGCCGAAGACATCTTCGCCGGTTACTACGACGTGCAGAAGAAAGTGGGGAAAGACGAGATGAAGAACATACCGTACGGCGCAATCGCCGCCTGGACCGCGGCCGACAAGCTTGCCGCCGGTCTCCAGCAGCTCATGGCCGGAGCGCGGAAGTTCTCTCTCGACCAGATTTCCCGCGACGACATCTGGGCGGCCAATCGGGAGACCCAGGAAATCACCGGCCTTTCGTTCATCACCGAGGCGGGGGACGAGTTCGCCAAGAAGATACTGAACGGCTAGCACCGGATACGCGGCGGTAAAAATAAAAGTATTGATTTTTCATGCTTCCCTATGATAGTGTGCGCATTCTATCGCTATCTGAAAACAGTATACAGGAGGGGGACATGGCGAAAAAATCTGCCGGATCGAAGTCATCGAATCGGTTAAGAACTTCTACAGAAAAAAAATCGACCGGGATGAAAAAGCGACCGGCAAAGCCGAAAAAGCAGGCGAAGAGAAAAACGTCGCGCAAGGATAAAACGCTCCGGGACCAGCTGATCGGGCAGGTATCGGCGCTTACGGCGACGCTCGACGAGGAGAGCCTCAAGAGTCTGGTTCAGGACGCGGCGATACTCGCGCACAACGAGCGGGTGCTCAAGGATTTTGCCGAGCGGAAGAAACGGTCCGGACCGCCTCCCCCGGTAGTCAGGGCCGCCATAGAGGAGGACACGGCCGGCACATACTTCATCATCACGCTAAACGGTTTCCGCAATTTCTTCGCACGGGAGGAGATGCGGAGGCTCGTAAACCTCTGTCATGGAGCCGAATCCGGCGCCGGCGCCGCCACCCGGCTCTATAGCTGGTTTGAGCGGGAACGCCTTGATGTTCTTAAAAACTCGAAGATTGCCGGCCATGCGGACCCGTCGCTTCCCGCGCTCTGGGAAATGGTGGTGAGCACGTACAAAACCAAAGGCTGAAGGGGAGACCCCCGGGATGAGCTACTGTATCAGTTTGCTTTCCAGGACTGATATGGTTGATACGATCATGGTGTCCGGGTAGAATATCGGCACCCTGATCCGGACATGCACCGCGCCGGAGCTGACCACGGGAACGCCGTCAACTGATCCCGTATTCAATTCAATCTTGAAATATTTCATCGGAAAAGACAGCTTCGCCAGCGTGCCCTCTATAAAGACCGCCTCCAGCGTATTCACCGCGAAGTACATATTCCCGCTGAAGTAGCGGGATGTTTCCTCGCGCGGCATTACCTGAATCCGGTAGCATTTTTTCCCGTTGATGGTTTTTGTATCGGCGACCCTGATGTCATAATGCTCTCGGCCTTTTTCGTCGAACACCGGATAGGTCGGTATGCTTTTCATTATGCGGGCATGAGACGGCTTCATATCGGTACCGTCTTTCCGGTATGCTATCACGGTGACGTCCGGCTTCTCATAATAATAGTCTTTGCGCACCGTGATAATTTCCGAGGTGGTTCGCAGCGCGTTCGTTTCAGGATCGAACTCCTGAACGACCTCTTTTCGTCTGGATTCCACGCCGCGGTACTTTTTATAGATATCAATGCTTCTTGAAAAGATCAGGTTTAAGATGCGCTCCGATTCCTGCGGCGATACAGTATAGGGATTTCCGCCGTCCGTTCGGTGCAGTGCCATTATCGCCAGCACGGCGCAGAGCGATATTGTCAGGCATTTTTTCACGCTTTATGTTTTTCCTCTCAATCTGTTACTTTATGTCGAAGGTGATCGTGATTATGCCTTCCGAGAATTTCGAGGCGTGCTTCACATTGATCTTCTCGAAGACCGACAGCATCTTCTTATTTTCCGGCAGCACATTGGCCTGGAGCGATTTTATGCCGCGCTCCTTGGCGATCTTGAACAGATATCCGGCCATAAAGGTGGCGATTCCCTTTCCCTGGTATTCCTCGTCAACGATAAAGGCGAGCTCATGTACCTTTTCTTTCCCATAGTATGAATAACGGCCCTCGGCGATTATCTCTTCGGACCTGTTTCTGGTTATTATACCGACAATCGACAGGGTGTCGATGTAATCGATATTCACGTACTTCTGCATTTCCCGGTGGGGCATGATTGATACGCGGGCGAAATAACGCAGGTACTTGGACTCGTCCGAAAACTGGTAGAAGAGCCGGCGCATCATGTCTTCGTCTGAGGGCTTGATGGGTCGGAACTTTACCTCCAGCCCGTCCTTGAAGGTTTTCACGGTTTCAAGCTCAACCGGGTAGTTCTTTGCGTTTTTTATCACATATATCTGGTCCTTGTAGAGATAGCCGCGCCGTTTCGCCTCCTCCAGAAGAAGCTCGCGGTGGTCCGGGTGCGCGATGTCGATCAGGGACAGGACGCGCTCCCTGACAGATTTTCCGAAGAGATTGGCTATGCCGTACTCGGTTACCACATACCGGGCTATCCCCAGAGTGGCGCGCACCCGTTCCGTTTCCTTTTCATGAGACAGGACAATGTTGCTGTTTCCGGAAGGGTCGATCGATCTGAGGGCGATGATGGTTTTACCCCTTTTGGCGAGGGCGGCTCCCATGGCGAAAATGAACTTGCTTTCGTATCCGGTAAGGAGGTTGTCACCCGAATGAAATATGACCGACTCGCCCGATATATCGATTTTTTTGACGTTCATGATGCTTATGAGATTGGGGATTCTTCGAATGACGTTCGGATTCGCCAGCCGGGCTATGGGATAAAACTCAAAAATCGGGTTGCGGTCAACGTAATCGTACAGCTCTCTTGTGCCGTAGCAATAGCTGGTGGTTATCTGGCCGCCCCGGTACCGGCTGCGGTTGAACGGAACCGCGCCGGATTCGACGAGATCAATGGCCCAGTCCGAGATCACGTTGGTATATATCCCCAGGTTGTGCTTCGATTTCAGGTGTGAGGCGATGGCGTCGAACATTCTCCCGACATGAAGCGCCACGGTCGAACCGTCCTCGATGAGGTTGGAAATGTGCCAGCCGATCTTCTCCAGCTGGTCGTCCCACATCTTCCAGGGCCGTTCTAGAATCGGCCTGTCGCTTTCTATTATATGATTGACCTGGTCCAGATGGATCATGGTCTCGCCGTATGTCACCGGCATGGTAGGATTCACCTCGACGATGACAAGCGGCGCTTTTTCAATCGCGATATTGGACACGTCGACCGCCACGCCGAGGCTCATATAGCCGTTGCTGTCCGGCGGCGACGCCGTTACAATCGCCGTGTCGATTCCCACTGCGCCGCTCCCCAATAACAGGGGGATTTCAATAAGGTTGGCCGGGATGAAATCGACGTGCCCTTCGCGGAATTCTCTGCTGATGCTTTCGCCGATATTGAAGGTTCTCAGGCGGTATTTCATCTCCCGGTCCGGGTTCTTTGAGAGATATTCGCCGAGCGTGATGAGGTGTATGAGTTCCAGATCCTGGACATTCCGACTGTCCGAATTGATGATTTCTGTTACAGAGCGTGCCGGTATTGCGACGCCGCTGCTCAGGAAAATTCTGTTCCCCGGCTTGATGAGGTCAAGCAGATCCTTGGGTGAAATGAGCTTTTGATGGTATGTATTCCGGGCTTTCATGGTTTCGGCCGACTGCGTTTATGAAGGTTGACGGCATCACGGGCGGATGACGATCGATTTATAAATATTTCGGATCATCGCTCTTTTATCAGTATCCCCTTGATGGATTTCACGGGCACTTCAATTACGCCGTGTATGGTGTGGATCCTGGCGATTCTTCTGTCCTGATATATCACCGCTCCGATAAGCCGTGAGCCGTCATCGAGATTAACCTCTTCGAGCTTGTGATAATAGTCCTTTATCTGCTCATGGGTAATGAGGACGGGCGCGCCGTTATCCGCAACCGCCCGCTCCCGTTCTTCTTCAACCTTTTTCGATTCAGAGATCTTTTTCTTAATGTACAGTGCCGCCTTGTAAGCCCCGCCCGCCGATCCGGTTGACACTGCCGCGGCGGTTACGCCGGCTATAATCTTGCTCTGCACCAATGAAAGGTTGATCCCCATTTTTTTGAACATGGTGCTGATCCCGACGACGATCATGATCAGGACGCTGTAGGCTCCCTTTTTTTTCAGAAGTATCTTCAGGCTGGCTTTTCTTCGTTTGAGGATATACCGCTGGTCGGCAAGAGATATCGGTCTCGAGAGGGCGTATTTCGCTATCAGATTATTAAACTGTTCCGTGTTGGAGATCATAGCAATTCCGCAATGTCCTTTATACCCTTCTGGCCGAAATAATCCAGTATCTTCTTCACCAGCATGCCGTATTTATACTCAACCTGGCGGCGTGATAATCCAAGAATCTCGCCCACGTGCCCGTAGCTAAAATTATACGTGGCCACGAGCTCAAGAATAATTTTTTCTTCATCGGCGCACGCAATATTCGCAATTGCTTCGTTAATGACAATTCTGGTATCGCGAAATCCGTTGGTGAAGGTAAGACCGATATCGTCGAAATCATCGCCGATATTCACGGTTTTATTTTTTTTCCGGTAGTGGTTGTACAGCACTTTCTTCATGGTGCCGTACAGCCAGTTGCGCTTGTTTTCAATGGCGTCAAACTTGTCGTAAAAAATTAAAAAAATTTCCTGGCAGATATCATCGGCGTCGTCCCGGTTTCCCAACCTGGTGAGAATGGAGCTGTAAATAACCGGGTATAATTCCATGTAAGACAACGAAAATTCCTCTGCCTTTTTTCTGGTTGAAGCCTTTGGTAGCACAATATCTGCCCATTAAGTAAGTAATAATTGCGGGGTAAATACACAAAAAAATTTAATTAATACTGAAAAATTTATTTTTTTGTCAAGTACTATTATCGTATTTCGGAGTCCATGCCGGCAATCATGATCGAGGCGGACCGCATAATTTTATTCTGCTCTCTGTATTTTAGTTGAATTTTTTTTATCATTGCGTGTATATTCAGAGGTTGAATAGAATCTTTGAATCAGCGGTGCGTGTATTCATTGGAAATTCCATTCATTCATACCAGAAAAGAAAGGCAGATGACGATATCCCATCCGTCCCCGCGGATAATGCGGAAGGCAACCGCTATTATCAAATCAGGAGGGATCATCGCCTTTCCCACCGAGACGGTTTACGGCCTCGGTGCCGATGCCTTCAATCCCCTTGCCGTGGCCCGCATTTTCGAGGCGAAAAACCGTCCCCTGTTCGATCCGCTCATCGTGCATATTGCCAATTTGGCACAGATGTCCCAGCTGGCATCACGCGTGGACAAACGGGCGGGGAGGCTGGCGGGCAGGTTCTGGCCGGGCCCCCTCACCTTGGTTCTGCCGAAGAACGAGCTGGTGCCGGATATCGTCACGGCGGGACTTGACACCGTGGCGGTTCGCATGCCGGATCACCTTATCGCACTGGACCTGATACATCGTTCCGGAACGCCCATCGCGGCGCCCAGCGCGAACCGCTTCGGATACATCAGCCCCACCAAGGCGGCACACGTACTGGAACAGCTGGGCGAGCGGGTGGACATGATCATCGACGGCGGGGACTGCACCGTGGGCGTCGAGTCAACGATCGTTAAGCTGGACGGCGACCGGAATATAATTCTGCGGCCCGGCGGAGTGCCCATCGAGGAAATCGAAGCCATGATCGGTCCGGCGGAGAGGGTAACGGAAACCGAGAAAAAGCCCGAGGCGCCGGGTCAGTTTCCCTCACATTATTCGCCAACCGTGCCGGTGCAGCTTGCCGACAATATCCGCGATATCGATTTTTCGCGCCCTGACGCCGGGTTTCTCCTGTTCCGTAAGCCGGATTTCGATGTTCCGCTCGAGCGGACAGAGATCCTTTCGATTGACGGCGATTTGAAGGAGGCTGCCGCGAACCTGTTTTCGGCGCTTCACCTGCTTGACAAGATGAAGATACGGGTCATAGTCGCCGAACCGGTGCCGGAGAACGGACTGGGCATAGCCATCATGGATCGGCTCCGGAAGGCCGCACGGAGAGAGATCGGCGGCGTGGATTATTCTTCTTGACAGGGGTCGTAATGATGAGAGCGCTGATATTCAGGAATGACATGAAAACCGGGGACTCCTTCTTTAGGGGGTTGACCGCAGCCCTGTATTCATTCAGCATCATCCGCGGGCATAAGGGGCTGCTGAAGTATCTTATCATACCCTTTCTCCTCAACATCTTCATCCTTTCAGCCATATTCTTCTTTTCTTATACCTCTCTCTATGATCCGCTCTTCAGCCTGGTGAAGGGAAACGCCTGGTACAACAGGCTGCTTGAGACAGTGCTCGCGCCTCTCCTGGTCCTGGTCATCAGCATCATCGTCGTCCTGCTTTACTCCATCATCGGGAGCGTCATTACCGCGCCCTTTAACGATGTTCTGTCTCAGAGGGTGGAAGAATCACTGACGGGCGAGCGCCGGGAAGATGAATTCGGCATCTTCGGGATCGTGAAGGATATCCTCCGAATCATCAGAAATACCGTCAAGCTGCTCGGCATTATTGTCCTTATCAACATGCTTCTGCTGTTCCTGAATCTGATCCCGGCGGTCGGGAGCGTTATGTACGTGGTGCTCGGTTTTCTATCCGCGTCGTTCTTTTTCGGGTTCCAGTTTTTCGATTTTCCCCTTGAGCGGCGGCGCTTTGAATTTCGCGACAAGCTTTCAGTAACCTGGCATTTCAAGAGAATGGTCGCGGGGGTCGGCGCGTCTTTTTTTATCATGACATTCATTCCGTTAGTCGGATTTCTCGGCATGAACATCGCAACCGTTGCCGCGGCAAAGCTCTTTATCGATCATATAAAACCGGCCCTGCTCTCGGAGCGTCCCGCCACGGCGGGAATGCCGGATTCCGGAACCGGGATGAGCGGGTCATGAAACGGCGTCTCTTCATCGTGTTTGAGGGAATCGACGGGTCGGGGAAATCCACGCAGTGCGACCTCCTGTTCGGCCATGTTGTGTCGATCGGGCTTACCGCGGTACGGCTGGCGGAGCCCACGGACGGCGTGTGGGGCCGCCGGATCCGCAACATGCTGAAGGAGAATGAAATGGCTCCGGCGGAGGAGCAGCTACGGCTGTTCCTGCTGGACCGGAAGGACGACGCGGAGAAAAATATCATCCCCGCCCTGAACGGCGATGCGATCGTAATCATGGACCGGTATTACTATTCCAATGCGGCGTATCAGGGCGCGGCGGGCATACTCCCGGAGCGCATTATCGCCGAGAACCGGAAGATGCGGTTCCCCGAGCCGGATCGCGTATATTTCATTGACGTTCCGCCCGAAGTCGCCATATGGCGTGTTTCCGGGCGAATGAGCAAGGGTAAAGAGGTTTTCGAAAAGGAATCGTTTTTGCGAAAGGTCAGGGAGATTTTTCTTTCACTCGCGGATGAGCGGTTTATCGTAATCGACGGCACACGGGATATCGGGGAGATATTTGAGATAATAAAAAGGGATTTCGAGAAATTATGAAATCGTTGAATCCGACCTTCGCAGGCCTGCAGAGCACGCCGTCTCGCGAAGATCGATGGATATTATGAGACGGGGAAGCTTCCTGACGAGCGGGGGCTGCTCTTACCCGGCGGTATTTATTTGATTGACAAATTATTGTCATTGAATTATTATTATGCGGTTTCCGTGGCCTCGCAGACGCACCGGAAAACGCGTGAGAACAACCATTAATAACGAGCCGGCAAAGACGACGGGAAAAGCTCAATACCCTGCTTGTATAGGAGTATCGGTATGAACATCCTTTTAATCAATAATAACCAGTCCTTCTATAACGCCGTTATCAGCTCGCTGAAGAGTTATAAATCGAAGATCACAGTATCTAAAGGAATAGATAATGCCCTTGTGGATATACAGAAGCATACCATACATATCGGCATTATAAACTGGTCGCGTGGCGATTTTGATATTGAGGCGCTGTGCAGTCGCATCAGAAAGATTAAAATGAACCGGTCTCTTTTTTTATTGGTGGTGGCCACGCGAGACCGCGAAGAGAAGATCGGAAAGATCCTGGAAGCCGGTGCCAGCGATTTTATCTTCAAACCCTTCGGTACGCATGAGCTCCAGTCGAGAATTAAAATCGCCGAAAAGACCATCAGGCTTGAGGAAGATTTACAGAAAAATAAGAGAAAGATGATGAAGCTTGCCAAGGAAGATCCGGTCACCGGTCTCTTCAACCGCCGATCCCTCCTGGATGAAATAATAAAAGAAATGGGAAGGGCTTCGCGTGAGATGAAATTCATATCAGCGCTTATGACGAGCATAACCAATTTCAAAGAACTGGTGGATTTACACGGCATGACCGCGATGGATGAAATCCTTGACGAGTGCGGCCGGCGGATGAAAACGTCCTGCCGACCGTACGACAAGGTGGGCCGTTACACGGTATCTGACTTTCTCCTCTTTCTGCCCGATTCGGGAAAAAGCAACGCCGAGAAGGTGGCGAAGCGGATCATTTCATCCATCGTCAAAAAGCCGTTATACGTCAAAGATTCCAGAATGAATCTCACGCTGGCCATGGGCATAGCCGAGCTCGACCCGAAACAAATTTCTAAAAATAACTCGGTTGACAGCAATCTCTTGAACGACCTGATTCTGGATTCGCTCATAAAAAAGTCGGAAATGGCGGTGAAAAGGGCAATGAGATTGGGCGTTAACAGGATCGAAGTGTTCATAGAATGACGTGTTTATTTCCCGCCGGAAATTTTCTCAGGTGACCACCTCGCCCCGCCGCAGTATCGACAACGTACTGCGGTTTCAAACTGTATTTTTATGCATCTCCCTGTTTACGACTCGAGCATCATAACAGTGGTAACCTATGCGGGGACGGGCACTTACATCACTCGGAGGGATGATACCAGCCTCACCGGTTGAGCAGGGATGATCGTCTCGAATGGGCGGAGACTGAACTGCGGTAATGATAAAAAGGGCGGGGTTTTTTTACCCCGCCTTTCAAAACTTATTTTTTCTTTTTGGTTGTCTTTTTAGCAGATTTTTTTGCTGCTTTTTTGACGGTCTTTTTAGCGCTTTTTTTTGTTCCCACGATTTTTTTTACTCCTTTTTTTATTTTAATTTTTTTGCGCCCCTTTTCGGGGGAGCCTTTTTAAATTTTTTATGTGCAGCTTTTGCAGCTGAAGACTTGGTTATTTTTTTTATCGGTTTTTTGGGTGTCTTTTTTTTAGCATGTTTTCTCAGTTTTTTTCTGCCGAATAATTTTGTTATCCATTGTGTAATCATTTGAAGAACCTTCTTATTTTCTATTTCGTTCATGGTTTCATGATAGAAACCATCGTAGATGCGCAATTCTTTCTCCCGCGATGATGCGTTGTTGAACAGCTGTTCGCTTCCCCGGTAATCGACAATCCGGTCGTCTCTGCCGTGAAAAATGAGAAGCGGTATCCTGAGTTCAGCTCCCCGACTGATGCACTCTTCGCCGTTTTTCGCAAATTCAGTGTACAGCCTCGTCGACATCAGGTCATGAACCAGGCGGTCGTTTTCATACGCTTCGATCACGTACGGGTCATGGGAGAGGTCTTTCGTCGGAAGTCCGGTGGGCATGGCGAGGCCGGGAAGGTATTTGGATAGGAAAATCCCTATTTTTTTCTTCCACTTCGGCGCAGTTCCGCCAAAAATAAAGGCAGGTGATGAGAGAATGAGGCCATCGAGATCTTCAGAATAGGTTATGGAGTATTTGCAGGCGATGGCGCCTCCCATGCTGTGTCCGAGTAATATGAGGGGAACGGTGCTGTTTTCTTCTTTGATGAGATCGATAAAGAGTTTTAAATCGTACACATAATCCATGAAGGAGTCGACGCGGCCTCGCTTGCCGCCGGACCTCCCGTGTCCACGGTGGTCAAGCGCGTAGATCGATATTCTATTTCCTTTCAACGTGTTGATAATGTTGTCGTACCTTCCCGAATGCTCTCCGAGACCGTGAGTGATAACAATGACTCCTTTCGGATTATCGACGCACCAGTTCTGGAAAAAAATTTCCGTACCGCCTTTACCAATGAACGTTCCGGTGTTATGCGCGTACGAACTCATTAATTCCTCTCATTTTTTCCAACTTATGAACATAATATGATATCATTTTAGTATTGTCCAGAAAAAAATTGTTTTATGCACACTAAATTCATTTACATTTTTTTTCCTGCTTTCTCCAGCGCACGATTTTTTTTCAACGCGGACCAGCGTGCCGAAATATTCGACAGGAATCATGTAATCGTTCTGCGTGATTGAATGCCAACGGTCGTGCGTGCGATCTTCCGACGAATAAAATGATGCCAAAATCTTTCTGTAGTAATCCGCACCGGCAGTATTGCCGATTGCAACGAATCCGCTTATCAGGATGAATCGTTTAGAGTACTTGAATCGGGCCATATGCCCTTCCCTCGATAAATTGTTTCACGTACAGATTGCCGGTGTTCTTGAAATCGCCCGGGGAACCGGTAAAAATGATTTTTCCTTCGTAGAGCATGGCGATCCGGTCGGCCAGCCTGTATGCTGAACGCATGTCATGGGTCACGACGACCGATGTGATGCCGAAGGAGTCCCGCGTTTTTTTTATAAGCCGGTCGACGGCGCCGCCGGTTATGGGATCAACGCCGGTTGTGGGCTCGTCGTACAGCATGATTTCCGGCCGGAGCGCGATGGACCGGGCCAGGCCCACCCGTTTCTGCATACCGCCGGAAAGCTCGGACACGCGTTTGGTTTCGACGTCCCGGAGCCCGACGTTTTCAAGCATCTCAGGGACGATATGGCGTATCGTATCCTCGCCGATGTTTTTTCTTCTCAGCCCGAAGGCGACATTGTCATAGATGTTGAGGGAATCGAAGAGGGCGGCTCCTTGAAAGAGAATTCCGTATTTAGACAGGATTGTTCGGCGGGTCTCGGCGTCGGCGCCGGTGAATTCTACACCGTTGATGAATATGCTTCCACTGTCCGGCGTGAGAATGCCGATGAGATTTTTCAGGATGACGGATTTTCCAACGCCGCTTATGCCGATGATGCAGAGGATTTCACTTTCGAACACGGTAAGATCGAGCCCGTCGAGAACAATCTTGGGACCGAAAGACTTATGAAGATCATGTATGACTATTTTTTCATTCATTCTGATAAATTATGAAAAATAATAACATGTATCAAAAAAATGTCAATTATTTTATGGATTATGTCGCTAAAAGTTTATTCTTCCGTATGGCGTTATGTTCGATTCACGGCATGACATACTATGCTCCGATCGCTGCACGCGTTATTATAATAATTTATTTCTTGAAATTTTCTTTTCCAGTTCGTATATTCTGAGCTGCCGTATGTGAGCACAAGGTCTGAATTTCGAGATTAGTAGATATCGGCATTATAAGCCATCATGATACTGCTGCAAGAGCCTCGCGTAAGCGTCATTTCTCCCTGCACCTATGTCCCGGAGCGGATGTGGCGATTCGAATATTTTTTTGCGCAGAGCATCGGCTACCGCGAGCTGGATGAGCTGCTCTGGCGCGGGTGGAGGAAGTTCGGCGAATATTATTTCCGGCCACGCTGCGGCGGTTGCGCTCAATGCATACCCATACGGA
>Ga0154692_123_pt6 | contig 17979 bp, 16 predicted proteins | sample Rifle2008BG13ft_FD_116121 | JGI IMG/M metagenome (GOLD analysis project Ga0154692, IMG submission 116121) | Spirochaetes bacterium RBG_13_51_14
CGTTTGCCCCGGCCGAATAAAGCGTCTTCAGGATGAGGCGGGCTGCTTTCTGCGGAAGCGCTTTTAAGATTTCAATCGCGTAGGAAAGCTCCTCCCCCCGCAGCTCATTGGCGACCAGCCTCGTCTTGGAGGCGGAAATCCTGTTAAATTTCGAAAAAGCAATCGCTTCCATCACTTCTTCCTCTTGGCAATTTTATCATCTTTGGTCTTGTGGCCCCGGTATGTCCGTGTCGGCGAGAATTCCCCCAGCTTGTGACCGATCATGTTTTCGGTAACATATACCGGAATAAAATTTTTCCCGTTATGCACCATAAGGGTGTGTCCAATCATTTCAGGGAAAATCGTCGACCGCCGAGACCATGTTTTAATTGCCTTTTTCGTGTTCGAGGAATTCATATCCTCAATCTTCTTAAAGAGCTTGATATCTACATACGGACCTTTTTTAACTGAGCGAGCCATTACTTCTTCCTTCGATTGACTATATATTTATCGCTGATTTTATGCTTCTTTCTCGTTTTATATCCCTTGGTTGGTTTTCCGGTGGGTGAGCAGGGATGCCTGCCGCCCGATGATTTCCCCTCGCCGCCGCCGAGCGGATGATCGATGGGGTTCATCGCAACACCCCGGACTTTGGGCCTCCTGTTCATCCATCGCGACCTGCCGGCCTTGCCGATCGTGACAAGCCCGTAGTCCTTATTGCCGACTTCGCCGATCGCGGCGTAGCACTCCTGGTGGATCCTCCGTATCTCGCCGGAAGGCAGCTTGATGAGGCAGTATGTGCCCTCCTTGGCAGAGATGACCGCCGTGGCGCCGGCCGACCGCGCCAGCTGTCCGCCCTTGCCCCGGTTCATCTCGATGTTGTAGATATTGGTACCCAGCGGTATGTTCTTCAGGGGAAGCGCGTTCCCTAATTTGATTTCAACGTTTTCTCCGGATATTATCGTATCGCCGACCTTTAAGGATGCAGGAGCGACGATGTACCTTTTCTCGCCGTCGATGTAATTGATGAGCGCTATGTTAGCCGACCGATTGGGATCGTACTCGATGGTAGCCACCCTTCCGGGGATGCCGTATTTGTCGCGTTTGAAATCGATGTTCCGGTACCGCCGCTTGTGGCCGCCGCCCCGCCGCCGCACCGAGATCCGACCCCCGTATCCCCGTCCGGCATATTCCTTCCGGCCCTTCGTCAGGGGCTTGTGAGGCTCGCTCGTCGTCACCTCGGAAAAATCCAGCACGGTCTTGTATCGCGTCGTTTCTGTTATCGGTTTAAATTTCTTGAGTCCCATATCTCGCACCCTTTATGCCGGAAATCATCGCGTCCATTCCGGTCGTTATTGCGCTTCGAAAAGTTCGATTTTTTCGCCTGGCTTCAGCGTCACGATCGCCTTCTTCCAGGCGCTCCGCTTGCCGGTTCGAAACCGCATCCGGCGATTCTTGCCCCGTACGGTCAGGACATTCACCTTCTCGGGATTGACACCGAACAACTCCCTGACCGCGTGGGCTATCATCAGTTTGTTCGCCTTCATGGATACCCGGAACACGTACTTGTTTATTCCCGTCAAACCGGTGGTCTTCTCCGAAATCACCGGTTTCAATATGATATCGTTCGGATTCATCATTTGGAGCCCTCTGCATATCGTTCATTGAGCCGCTTCACCGCGCTCTCGGTGATAATCAGGTCTTTGGAATAAAATACATCCTTGCTTGAAATTCTGTTCACATGGTTATATACGAGCCATGGGATATTTTGAACAGACCGCTTCAGCAGCGCATCATCGCTGTCAGCAATAATCACGCCTCTCGACACGGAAAGGGCCATTCCAATTTTCGCCACTTCCTTCGTTTTGCCGCTGACCGTGAAGTCCTCAATCACCTTGATGGTCCCCTGCTTCGCTTTAAGCGAGAAAAGGGCCCGGTACGCCGACCGCCTGATGCTCCGGGGGAGGTCAATGCGGTAACTTCGCGGCCTTGGGCCAAAGATAATGCCGCCGCCCCGCCATAGCGGCGAGCGGTTCGATCCCGCCCGGGCCCGGCCCGTTCCCTTCTGCCGCCACGGCTTCACGCCGCCGCCGCTTATCTCGGATCGTTCTTTTGTTTTGTGGGTGCCCTGCCTGAGATTGGCATTGGCTGATTTAATAAGTTCGTATATCAGATTATCATTGACCTCGGCGCCGAAAACGCTGTCGGAAAGCTCGACCGATCCCACGACATTACCGTCGATTGAATATTTATCGATTTTCATCGCCCGCTCACCTATCCTTCGCATACGGTTATCAGGGTATTCCTCCTGCCTGGTACTGCGCCGGAGATTAACACAATATTCTTATCTTCCAGAATTTTCACTATTTTCAGATTTTTTACCGTGACCGTTTTGTTGCCGAGCCTGCCGGGCATCCGCTGGCCGCGCCACACCTCGCTGGGAAATGCACACGCGCCGATTGATCCCGGCGCCCGGTGAAACGTAGAACCGTGGGTCTCCCTGCCGCCGCCGAAGCCATACCGTCTGACGACGCCGGCGAAGCCCTTCCCTTTCGATATGCCGGATACGTTCACGAAGTCATTCTCCGCGAAAATTGAGCATGTGACGACGCTCCCGGTATCAAGCGTATCGTCGAACACGCCCACCTCCCGAAAAATCCGGAGCGGTTTGATCCCTTTTTTCTTCAAATCGGACATGAGCGCCTTGGAAAGTCGCTGCTCCTTCACATCGACGTATCCCAATTTCAGAGCGGCGTATCCATCCCGCTCCCTGCTCTTTTTCTGCACCACGACACAGGGCCCGAGCTCGCACACGGTTACGGGGATTACCGTGCCATCCTCATGTATAAACTGGGTCATCCCGATTTTTCTGCCAATAAGCGCCTTTTTCATCACTCATTCCTACCCGTAAGTATTCGATGGCAAGGATATCTAAGACAAAGAAATATGCAAGGTCAGGATTTAATATCCACTGAAACACCGGCGGGCAATTCCAACTTCATCAAAGCCTCAACGGTATCTGAATTCGGATCAATAATGTCGATCAGACGTTTGTGCGTGCGTATCTCAAACTGCTCGCGAGACTTTTTATTCACATGAGGTGATTTGAGAACGCAGAACATTTCGATTTTCGTCGGCAGCGGAATCGGACCCGCGACCTTTGCCCCGCTTCGGTTCGTGGTCGCCACTATCTTTTCAGCCGATTGATCCAGCAACTTTGCGTCGAATGATCTTAGTTTTACCCTTATACGTTGTCCCGTAGTCTTTGCCACTTTTCGTACCTGATGAATTTTTATATCGATAAAATACGCACGTCAGACCATCATTATGATGGTCTGAGCATAAAGCACAATATTCAATAACAATGAAAGAATACGTTACTCTATAACTTTGACAACAACCCCTGCACCGACCGTCTTACCTCCTTCACGGATGGCGAACCTGAGTTCTTCTTCCATGGCAATCGGAGTAATAAGCTCGACCGTCAGGTCAACATCGTCGCCGGGCATTACCATCTCAACCCCAGCGGGAAGGTTGCAGATGCCCGTAACGTCCGTTGTTCTGAAATAGAACTGCGGGCGATAATTTCCAAAGAACGGAGTGTGCCGACCGCCCTCTTCTTTTTTAAGGACGTACACTTTGCCCTGGAACTTTTTATGGGGAGTAATCGAACCGGGCTTGGCAAGAACCTGGCCTCTCATGACCTCGTCCTTGCCGGTACCGCGCAGAAGGCAACCGACGTTATCGCCGGCAACACCCTCGTCCAGAATTTTCCTGAACATTTCAACGCCGGTACATACTGTTTTCTTCGTTTCAGTGATGCCGATGATCTCCACCTCCTCGCCGGTCCGAACAATGCCGCGCTCGATCCTGCCGGTCACGACGGTGCCGCGTCCGGTGATGGAGAACACGTCTTCAATCGGCATCAGGAAGGGCTTGTCCGTGGCCCGCTTCGGCTCGGGAATATACTCATCCAGCGCTTCGGTCAGCTTGATGATAGTCTGGAACCATTCTCCGTTGACTTTTTTCGCCTCGGCTTCCTCAAGGCCCTTGAGGGCTGAACCGGGGATTATGGGGACCTCGTCGCCGGGAAATTCATACTTGGTGAGAAGCTCTCTGATTTCCATCTCAACGAGCTCAATCATCTCGTCCCGCTCGGAGGCGTCGATCATATCAACCTTGTTGAGGAACACGACCATGTAGGGGACGTTAACCTGGTGAGCCAAGAGCACGTGCTCTTTGGTCTGCGGCATGGCGCCGTCGCCGGCGGCCACAACAAGTATGGCGGCGTCCATCTGGGCGGCGCCGGTGATCATGTTCTTAATATAGTCGGCGTGACCGGGGCAATCAACATGCGCGTAGTGCCGTTTGGGTGTTTCATACTCCTGGTGGGATGTGGCAATCGTTATACCCCGTGCTTTCTCTTCCGGAGCATTATCAATCTGATCAAATTCAACAGGCTTACCCAGTCCATATTTAACATAAAGACATTTCGTGATGGCTGATGTCAAAGTTGTTTTTCCATGATCGATGTGACCAATCGTGCCAACGTTTACATGAGGTTTCGTCCGTTGAAATTTTTCTTTGCCCATTGGATTTCACTCCTTAATTTTTTTCCATATCATACGTATAATCACGATTAAAATCATCCTGGAATATTATAAAGGATGATATTTAATATTTATAAACATTTAAAATAAATTATATAAATTATGCCCTCATGATTTGCGGGTTTTTGAAATAAAAAAAAATATGCCTATTCTGTCAACAAATTAATTCAAAATTAATTTTAAATTGAAAAATAATTCATGAAATTGAAAATATTCAGCACAAATTACTAATTTTCTTGTAATAATGCTCATGAAGTCCATCAGCCGTAGATGGCGGAGCCACTAACATTGTCTTCATCGCCCATGTCATTTCACTGATTCGCATTATAAAAACCCATTACAAAAGACCGGTCAATCTGCCAACAATGCGTTCAGTGATGTCCTTAGGCACAACTTCGTAATGGGATACCTGGAGCGTATGCGTGGCACGTCCCTGGCTCATGGACCGAACGCTCGTGGCGTACCCGAACACCTCGGAGAGAGGCACGAAAGCGTCGATCACTTTCAAGTCGCCGCGCATGTTGAGGCGGTCGATTCTGCCGCGGCGCGCGTTTATATCGTTGATGATGTCCCCGGTATATTCATCCGGGCACACCACCTCGAGCTTCATAACAGGCTCCATGAGCGCCGGTGAAGCACGGCGCGCGCCTTCCTTCAAAGCGATGCTGGCCGCGATCCGGTAGGCCGTGCCGACAGAAGCGGCCTCGTCGGAGGAACCGCCCGTCAGAGAAACGGTGATATCGTCCATTTTGTATCCGGCAATCACACCTCCCTGCATCGCGTCCGACAACCCGGCCTCAACATCCCTGATGAACTCTTGAGGAATCGCATCGCCCTTCAGGTCATTCTTGAATACGAAACCAGATCCCGGCCTTCCCGGCTCCATGCGTATGATGACGTGGCCGAACTGGTCCCTGCCGCCGATCTGTTTCTCGTATTTGTATTTCGATTCGACCGGCTTGGTTATGGTTTCCTTGTAGGTCACCTGCGGCTTGCCGACGTTTGCATGGACATTGAATTCACGCGTCAGCCGGTCGACGATGATTTCCAGATGAAGCTCGCCCATGCCGGCGATGAGCGTCTGTCCCGATTCGGCATCGGCATTAACGTGAAAGGCAGGATCTTCCTCTTCAAGCCGCTGCAGAGCGGTCTCCAGTTTTTCCTGGTCCGCCTTTGTTTTCGGCTCTATAGCGACGGATATGACCGGGTCGGGGAAATCCATTTTCTCCAGCAAAATGGGATGGTTTTCTTCGGCCAGGGTGTCGCCGGTCCGCGCGCTGCGGAGCCCCACCACGGCAACGATATCGCCGGTATATACTTCCTTGATGTCTTCACGGTCGTTGGCGTGCATGCGGAGGCATCGCTGGACGCGCTCCTTCTTTCCGGTAGTCACGTTGTAAACCTGATCGCCGGTTTTCAGATGGCCGGAGTAGACGCGGACGTACGAGAGCTTTCCCACGTACGGATCGCTCATAAGCTTGAACACGAGTCCGCAGAACGGCTCCTTGTCGCTCGCTTCACGCCGAAGTATTTGTTCAGTATTTTTCGGATTATGGCCTTCGACCGGTTTGATGTCCCTGGGCGAAGGGAGGTAATCAACGACCGCGTCGAGCACCGGTTGAACGCCCCGGTTCCGGAGGGCGGAGCCGCAGAGCACCGGAAAGACAGCCACTTCCGTCGTTATTTTTCGTATGATGTTTTTTATCTCCTGAGGGTCAGGATCAACACCCTCGAGGTATTTGTGCATGATGGCGTCATCATGTTCGGCGACTATTTCAATCAAGGCGTCACGGTATGCGCGCGCTCTTTCCTTCAGGTCATCGGGGATATCGATCTCCCTGATCTCGAGTCCCTTGTCGTCCGCCCAGATATATCCTTTCATTGCAACGATGTCGACGATGCCCTGATGGGCCTCCTCCACCCCGATCGGCAACTGCAGCGGCAGCGGAACCGCGGACAGCTTTTCCTTAATCATGTCGAGGCAGCGCTCGAAGTCGGCACCGACCCGGTCCATCTTGTTAACGAAGCATATCCGGGGAATGCGGTAGCGGTCGGCCTGGCGCCATACGGTTTCAGATTGCGGTTCCACGCCGGCGACCCCGTCAAACACCGCAATGGCGGAATCGAGCACCCGGAGGCTCCGCTCAACCTCCATGGTGAAGTCCACGTGACCCGGGGTATCGATGATGTTGATGACGGTATTTTTCCAGAAGCAGGTCGTAGCGGCCGCGGTGATGGTGATCCCGCGCTCCTTTTCCTGCACCATCCAGTCCATCTCGGCGGTTCCTTCATGCACCTCGCCCATCTTATGGGTCTTGCCGGTATAAAACAGGATCCTCTCCGTGAGCGTGGTCTTCCCCGCGTCGATATGGGCCATGATGCCGATATTACGCGTCCTGTTAAGCGGAAGTTCCCTCGGCATATACACCTTCGGAAATATTTTTAGGGGCCGCTGCGATAATTATGCGACAGCGAGTCCGTGCGCAGCAATTTTGAAAGGCGACTGTATATCTCAACGGACAGGCGGCTTAGAATATCATCTGATACTGTTTGTTCATAATAATGATAACATAAAATACCAAATACCAGGTAAGCCTGGTATTCAGCAAATAACATCATATATAACATGCACCGACCCCCGCCTTCGGCGGGGGTCGGTGCATGAAAAAATTTTACCATTTATAATGAGCAAAGGCCTTGTTCGCTTCGGCCATCTTATGCGTGTCTTCCTTCTTCTTTACTGAAGTGCCGGTGTTGTTAAAGGCATCCATAAACTCTCCGGCCAGTTTCTCATACATGGTTTTCTCGGAGCGGCTGCGCGCGTTTGTAATGAGCCACCGGATGCCCAGCGCCTGCCGGCGCTCGGGTCTGATCTCCACCGGCACCTGGTAGGTCGCGCCGCCGACCCGCCGGGATTTCACTTCCACCATGGGCTTGGCGTTTTCGAGCGCCTGGACGAAAACTTCGATGGGATCCTTCTGGGTCTTCTTCTGGATGATATCCATCGCCTTATAAAAATTCGTTTCCGAAACTCCCTTTTTCCCCTGCATCATCATGCAGTTTATAAACTTGGAAACCAGCTTGCTTCCGTATTTCGGATCAGGCAGCTGTTCCCGTTTGACTGGTCTTCTTCTCCGCATATCAAATCCTCGCTTTCAATGATTACGCCTTGGGCCGCTTCGTCCCGTATTTCGAACGCCCCTTCTTACGGTCATCGACACCAAAGGTGTCCAGCGTACCCCGAATGATGTGGTACCGTACGCCCGGAAGATCTTTTACCCGGCCGCCGCGGATCAGCACCGCGCTGTGTTCCTGGAGATTGTGCCCGATGCCGGGGATGTACGCGGTCACCTCAATGCTGTTGGTGAGCCGGACCCGCGCCACCTTGCGCAGTGCAGAGTTCGGCTTTTTCGGGGTAAAGGTCATTACCCTGGTGCAAACACCGCGTTTCTGCGGGCACTGTGTAAGGGCGGGAGATTTCGTTTTCTTTCTCTTCTGCTCCCGTCCCTTTCGGATTAACTGATTGATCGTTGGCATTCTGACTCCTGTTTACAATTGAAAAATATATCGCACCGGCACCGTTGTTCCGATGTCATAAAACATCAAGTAGGTATTTGTGAATTAAGCCACTTTTTGTCAAGTTATTAATTCAGATTGCCTGTGCCGGATACGAGCGTGCCTGAATCCGAACCTTTAATTACTCGTTTTCCAGAACGCTTTCTTCATCCACTGCAACAGGTTCACCATCTTCGGGGGGCGGCCCGTCAAGATCGCCCGGCTCGTTTTCATACACGCTGACATTGTTGTACTGTCGTATGCCGGTGCCGGCCGGGATCAGATGCCCGATAATCACGTTCTCCTTGAGCCCCCGGAGGTTGTCCACCTTGCCCTTGATGGCCGCGTCCGTGAGAACCCGGGTGGTCTCCTGGAACGACGCAGCCGAAATAAATGACTCGGTGTTGAGCGCCGCCTTGGTGATACCCATCAGGATGGGAATCGCCGTGGCCGGCTTGCCGCCTTCATTCTGCACCCGCTCGTTTTCTTCGACGAAATCAAATTTGTCCACAATCTGTTCGATGACGAAACCGGAATCACCGGGGTCGGTCACCTTTACCTTCCGGAGCATCTGGCGGACGATGATCTCGATGTGTTTGTCATTGATGGAAACGCCCTGGAGCCGGTACACCTCCTGGATCTCGTTGACCAGAAACTTCTGCAGCTCACGCGGGCCCTTTATCTTCAGTATCTCATGGGGATCCACAGGCCCGTCATCAATCTGCTCTCCCTTGGCGATGAAGTCCCGGTCCTGGACGCGGAGGAACTTTGACACCGGGATGGAATATTCCTTTTCCACGCCGTCCTCGCCGGTGACGATGATTTTCCGCTTATTCTTGACGGTATCGCCGATCTCGATTGTTCCATCCACTTCGGAGAGGGTCGCCGAATCCTTCGGCGTCCGTGCCTCGAAAAGCTCCGCAACGCGTGGCAGACCGCCGGTTATGTCCTTGGTTTTCTCAGCTCCCCGTGGAATCTTCGCCAGCACCGTGCCCGCGGCAACCTTTTCGCCGCTTGGCACCATCAGGTGCGCCCCTTTCGGCAGGAGATACGTGATGACCTGTTTGGACGTGCCGATGATGTCGATCCGCGGCTGCAGCTTTTCAGTTTTATACTCCACGATGACCCGTTTGGACACATTGGAGGCCGGGTCAACCTCCTCGCGGAGGCTCTTGTTGATCTCAATATCGACGAACTCGACCTTCCCGGTCACCTCGGTCAGTATCGGTTCAAACCACGGGTCAAAGGCCGCCAGGATCTCGTTCCGATCGTAGAACTTACCGGTCTTGGCGTTGATTTCCGTGCCCACGTTAACGGGAATGGAGTGGGGATCTCCCAGAATGAATACTTTGTTCTTTACCACCATGACAAGGCCAGAGCTCTTCGCAATAATCTCCTCCCCGTCCGACGTCTTGGCTATCACGACGCCTGCGTACACCTTCTCAAACTCTCCGACCAGTATTTTCGGGTCGCCCTTTAGCGTGGTTTCAGACACAACCCGCTGGACAATAAGATAGCCCCGCCGCACGGAGATGGTCTTCTTCTCCTCAGTTTTGATGGTCTTTGATGTTAATTCCTTCACGTACGCGGGATAGTTCAGCTTTATCTCGCTCTCCTCAACCGCCCGTGACGCGATGCCGCCGATATGGAAGGTCCGCATGGTGAGCTGGGTTCCCGGCTGGCCGATGGACTGGGCGGCGATGATGCCCACCGCTTCGCCGATATCAACCGGCATGGCATTGGCGAGGTTCCGTCCGTAACATTTCCCGCACACGCCGTGTTTGGCCTCGCAGGTAAGCACCGACCGGATCTCTATTGAGTCGATGTTGAGCTGGTCTATCAGTTCCGCAATCTCCTCGGTTACGATTTCGTCCGCCTTGCAGATCACCTCCCCGGTAACCGGATGCAGCAGGTCATACAGGAGGGTCCGGCCCAGAGCCCGGTCTCCCAGGGACTCGATGACGTCGTCGCCCTCTTTGATCGCGTAGATGTCAATGCCGATGGTGGTGCCGCAGTCTTCCGAGGATATGACAACATCCTGCGCGATGTCGACGAGGCGGCGGGTGAGATACCCGGCGTCGGCGGTTTTCAGCGCCGTGTCGGCCAGCCCTTTGCGGGCGCCGTTGGTCGATATGAAGTACTCCAGAACCGTGAGGCCCTCTTTGAAGTTCGTCCGGATGGGTACCTCGATGATCTCCCCGCTCGGCTTTGCCATGAGACCCCGCATACCGGCCAGCTGGCGGATCTGCTGCTTGCTTCCCCGCGCGCCGGACTGGGCCATGATATAAATGGGGTTGAACCCCTCCGCGTTGCCGGACAGCTCATCGAACATCTTCTCGGCGATAACTTCATTGGCGTTGGTCCAGAGGTTTATGACGCGGTTGTAGCGCTCCTCGTTGGTAATGTAACCGTTGCGGTACTCGTTTTCTATCTTCTCGATCTTCTTGTCTTCTTCAGCGATAATATCGCGTTTCACCGCCGGCACGATGATATCCGACATCGATATCGTCGGGGCGAACAGGGTGGCGTACTTGTACCCCGCTTCCTTGATATCATCCAGCATTTTAACCGTAACGTTGGGGCCGTACTGTCGCAGCACCGATGATATTAAATTGGAGAGCTCCTTATCATTGATGACCCTGTTTATAAAGGGATGTCCGTCCGGCATCAGGCTGTTGAAAATCAAGCGGCCCGCGGAGGTTTCGACGACTTCATTGTTTGAATTTATGAATTTTATCTTGGTCCGCATCTTGATCTGGCCGTAATCCACCGCCCTCAGCACCTCCGATTCCTCATCGAAGAGCTTCCCCTCTCCGGGCGCACCTTCAAAGATGGAGGTGAGGTAGTAGATTCCAAGAACGATGTCCTGAGTGGGGGACACCACCGGGTGTCCGTTGGCCGGCGACAGCAGGTTGTGCGACGAGAGCATGAGCGTCCAGCATTCAAGCTGGGCCCGCGGGGAGAGCGGGACGTGCACCGCCATCTGGTCTCCGTCAAAATCGGCGTTGTAGGCATGGCAGACCAGGGGATGGAGGCGGATGGCCTTCCCTTCCACCAGGATCGGCTCAAAGGCCTGGATTCCCAGCCGGTGCAGAGTTGGGGCGCGGTTCAGAAGCACCGGGTGTTCGGATATGACCTCCTCAAGGACCTCCCACACCTCGGGCCGCTCGTTTTCGACCATCTTTTTGGAAGACTTTATGTTCTGCACGTAGTCCTTGTCCACGAGACGCTTCATGATGAACGGCTTGAAGAGCTCGACCGCCATCTTTTTGGGAAGGCCGCACTGGTACAGCTTCAGCTCTGGCCCGATAACGATAACCGACCGCCCCGAATAATCGACCCGTTTGCCCAGCAGGTTCTGGCGGAACCGGCCCTGCTTCCCCTTGAGCATGTCGGACAGGGATTTGAGCGGCCTGTTTCCCTTACCCTTGACGGCCCGCTTTCGCCGGCTGTTATCGAACAGGGCGTCAACGGCCTCCTGGAGCATCCTCTTTTCGTTCCGGACGATAATCTCAGGAGCCCGGAGCATGAGGAGCCGCTTCAGCCGGTTGTTCCGGTTAATGACGCGGCGGTACAGGTCGTTCAGATCCGAGGTGGCGAAACGGCCGCCGTCGAGCTGAACCATGGGCCGCAGTTCCGGCGGAATCACGGGAACGGTGTCCAGTATCATCCAGTCTGTCTCATTTCCGGATTCCTTGAATGCTTCAATAATTTCAAGGCGCTTTATCAACTTCTTGTCTATCTTCGCATCTTTATCCTTCTTTGATTTTGACTGGATTAACGCCCGGATCTGCCGCGACTCCTCGTCAAGGTCGATCCTGGCGAGCAGGTCCTTGATGGCGGCGGCGCCCATGCCGCAGACCAGGGTGTCGGCATACTTCTCGTTCAGCCCCGAGAACGCCTCCTCATCGAGAACATCTCCGGTTTTGAGATCTTCCTCCGCGGCCTCGCCGGGATCAATGACGATGTATTTCTCGTAGTAGAGGACCGATTTCAGCGTGTTCACCGTAAGGTCGAGGAGGAGGCCCATGCGGGACGGCACGGACCGGTAGTACCAGATATGGGCCACGGGGCACGCGAGTTCGATATGGCCTCCCCGCTCCCGGCGCACTTTGTAGTGGGTGACTTCAACTCCGCACCGGTCGCAGATAACGCCCTTATACCGTATTGACTTAAACTTGCCGCAGTAGCACTCCCATTCCTTGGTGGTGCCGAAAATCTTCTCGCAGAAGAGCCCGTCCCGTTCCGGTTTCAAGGTCCGGTAATTGATGGTTTCGGGTTTCTTCACTTCGCCGTATGACCATTCCCGTATCTGGTCGGGAGAAGCTAATTTTATCTGGATTGAACTGAAATCGTTAAAATCCCTCATGTTTTTGCCTCTGAAAGAGTTAATTGCCTATCACAGTTAGCAGATACTTTCATAATATTTACTTATGATTCCTTCATCCTTCTCTCCCCCCTCTCCTTTCTTTAATTTTTAATAGGAGAGGGGGCGGAAGGGGGTGAGGTCAAATATTCTTCAATGAATCAATCTTAATCCTTCTCTTCGTCTTCCCGTATCCCTCACTCCATTCGGACAGGCTGATTTCCTTGCCCATATCATCATAGATACGGACGTCAAGGGCCAGTCCGCGCAGCTCCTGGATGAGAACGTTGAATGATTCAGGGATGCCGGGCGCCGCGGTGTTGATCCCCTTCACGATTGCCTCGTATATGCGGGCCCTGCCGAGCATGTCATCCGACTTGACGGTAAGCAGCTCCTGGAGGGTATAGGCCGCGCCGTACGCCTCCAGCGCCCAGACCTCCATTTCGCCCAGGCGCTGTCCGCCGAACTGCGCCTTGCCTCCCAGCGGCTGCTGGGTCACCAGCGAGTAGGGGCCGGTCGACCGGGCGTGGATCTTGTCGTCGACCATGTGGGCCAGCTTCATCATATAGATGTATCCGACCATGACCTTCTGCTCGAAAGGCAATCCCGTTCTGCCGTCGTAGAGAACTGATTTTGATGTATCGGGCAATCCGGCTTTCTTTAACAGTTCGCGGATATCGCTTTCCTTCGCGCCGTCGAAAATGGGGGAATCAAAGATAATTCCCAGCTCATGGGCAGCCCATCCCAGTTCGGTCTCCAGGAGCTGCCCCAGGTTCATCCGTGACGGTACCGACAACGGGTTGAGCACGATGTCAACCGGGGTACCGTCGGGCAGGTACGGCATGTCATAGATAGGGACGATCTTCGAGATGACCCCCTTGTTCCCGTGCCGTCCGGCCATCTTGTCGCCCACGGATATCTTCCGTTTGTCGGCGATATAAACCTTCACGAGCTCCTCCACGCCCGGCGCAAGCTCGTCTCCCTGCTCGCGTGAGAAGCGCTTCACATCGACGATAATCCCTTCAACCCCGTTGGGAACTCTGAGTGAAGTGTCGCGCACTTCGCGCGCTTTTTCGCCGAATATGGAATGCAGCAGCTTGTACTCCGGCGTCAGATCCTGTTCGCCCTTGGGCGTTACCTTGCCCACGAGTATGTCGTCAGGCTGTACGAAGGCCCCCCGGCGGACGATACCGTCCTGGTCAAGGTCACGGAACGCCTTTTCAGACAGATTGGGAATGTCCCTCGTGATAACTTCGCGTCCGAGCTTGGTCTCGCGCGCTTCAACTTCAAACTGTTCTATGTGCACCGACGTATAGGTGTCTTCTTCGACGAGCTTCTCTGATATGAGGATGGCGTCTTCAAAGTTGTATCCCATCCAGGGCATGAAGGCCACCAGGATGTTCTTTCCCAGGGCCAGGCGTCCGCTGTCAGTGGCGGGACCGTCCGCCAGCACGTCTCCCTTCTTGATCTTCTGCCCCTTCCGAACCGCGGGCCTCTGGTTGAAGCAGGTCCCCTGGTTGGTTCTCTTGAACTTCATCAATACGTATTCATCGATCTCGCCGGAGCTGGTTTTAATCCTGACCATGCCGGCATCGACGTACTCCACCTCGCCGGAGCGGCTGGCGATGACCATGACCCCCGAGTCGTAGGACGCTTTTCCTTCCATACCGGTCCCTATATAGGGCGCCTCTTCGATCATCAGCGGAACCGCCTGACGCTGCATATTGGATCCCATGAGCGCCCGGTTCGCGTCGTCATGCTCCAGGAAGGGGATAAGGCAGGTGGACACCGAGAATATCTGGCTCGGACACACATCCATGTACTGGATCTCCTTCGGCCGCTTGTATGGGAAATTGCCCCGGTTCCGGCACGGTATCATCGATTTCGCGAAATGTCCCTTGTCGTCGAGCTCCTGATTCGCCTGCGCGATGAAATACAGATCCTCGCGATCGGCCGTGAGGTACTCGATCTGGTCTGTCACCTTTCCGTTATCGACGTACCGGTATGGCGTTTCAAGGAATCCGTAATCATTGATGCGCGCATACGTGCTGAGCGACACGATAAGTCCGATATTCGGACCTTCAGGCGTTTCGATGGGGCACATCCTGCCGTAGTGCGACGGGTGTACATCCCGCACCTCGAAACCGGCCCGTTCGCGTGAAAGGCCGCCGGGTCCGAGCGCATTGAGCCGCCTCTTATGCGTCAGCTCCGCCAAGGGGTTGGTTTGATCCATGAACTGGGACAACTGACTTGAACCGAAAAACTCGTTTATCACCGCCGTTATCGGTTTGATGCTGATGAGGGCCTGCGGCGTAATGACATCTAGATCCTGGATGGTCATTCGCTCCTTGATGACGCGCTCCATCCGCTGGAACCCGATTTTAATCTGGTTCATGATCAGCTCGCCCACGGAACGGATGCGGCGGTTCCCCAGGTGATCGATATCGTCAACGACCGTGGGGATGAATTTTTTCTTGGACTTCACGCGCGGATCTGGATCGTCTATCTCGTAGCCGTCCGCCTCGGCGATGAGGTATAAAAAGTATTTCAATGAATATACGATGTCCTCCGGCTTCAAGGTCTGTGTATCGTAATCGTCGATGCCGAATTTGCTGCTGATCTTGTAACGGCCGACGGCACCCAGACTGTAGGTCTTGGGATCGAAAAACAGCCGGTGAAAGTGGTCGGTTGCATTATCAAGGTTGGTCGGCTCGCTCTGCCACATGACGGCATGAATGGTAAGAAGCGCCAGCTCCGACTTCTTGTGTTCATTGAGGACGGGCGACTTCACATGCTTGTTGATGAATTCCTTTTCGATCTCAAGGGTGGTGCTCAGGTACGAGTCTTCCTTATTGTTGGGGAACTCGATGACCTCGACATCATGCACCTTTTCCTCCTTAAGGCGGTCGATCATGTCCATGCTGATGCGCTCGCCGACCTCCATGATAACCTCTCCCGTCTGCTTGCTGACCACGTCGCGCGCGACCCGCTTCCCGTTCAGGAACACATAGTCCTCCTCGTTTCTCAGGCGGACCGTTTTGGTGTTGTAGAACAGCTTGACCACTTCCTCGTCGGTTTCATACCCGAGCGCTTTTATCAAAAGAGTCACCGGGAATTTCTTTTTCCGGTCGATCCGGGCGATGATATATCCCTTCGGGTCCATCTCGAACTCGAGCCACGATCCCCGATCGGGAATGACCCGGTAATTATAGGTCCGCTCCGCTTCCTCGTAGAAGAAGAATATCCCGGGCGAACGATGCAGCTGGTTTACCACAACCCGCTCGGCACCGTTAATAATAAAGGTCCCCCGCGGGGTCATGAGAGGAATATCGCCCATGTATACGGATTGCTCCCGTACTTCCATGCTGTCTTTCCTGATGAGCCGGATGGTGGCCTTCAGGGGCGCGGCGTAGGTCACGTCGCGTTCCTTGGATTCAAGTTCGGAATACTTCGGCAGGCCGATATCGTAATCGATATATTCAAGAACGACGTCCTCATGGGGGCTTTCTATGGGAAATATCTCCTCGAATACCGCCTGAAGTCCCTGCGGTTTCTTTTTCACGCCACCCGGCTGGAGGAACCAATCATATGACTTCACCTGTATTTCTATTAAGTCGGGCAGCTCGAGGCCTGTCTTAATCTTTCCAAAATTTACGACTTTTTTTGACTCTTGCATGGATGTTTAAACCTTTGCTGATATGTTTAGTAAACGCCAAAAGGTTTGATCGTTGCCAACCAAACCTGTTGTCCGTTTACTGTGGAAAAAAATGATTATCACCCGCCAGATTACTTAACATCAACGGTCGCGCCCGCCGCAACCAGCTGCTGTTTGATTTTCTCAGCTTCTTCCTTGGATACTTTTTCCTTGACCGGCTTGCCGCCCGCCTCGACGAGCTCCTTCGCCTCTTTTAACCCGAGCCCGGTTATGGCCCTGACCTCTTTAATAACCGCGACCTTGTTGTCGCCAAAACCGGTCAGAATGATGTCGAATTCGATCTGCTCCTCCACAGCTTCAGCGGCACCGCCCGCCGGTCCGGCCGCCGCAACCGCAACCGGCGCTGCTGCCGAAATCCCGAATTTGTCCTCCATCGCCTTGACCAGCTCGGCCGCTTCAAGCAGCGTTAAACTGCCGATCGCGTCCAGCAATTCCTGAACTTTAGCCATTGTAAATCTCCTTTATACTTAGTGAATTTCTTCAAGTTAATACGTACTGATTTTCTCTGGCCGCAGCGGGCGGCCGTTAGATTGTCATCGTAAAAACCTATAAGGAAACTTCTAAAAACCCATATGGATGTTTCCTTCGGGGCACTGTTGCCGTAAAACCTCTTTTTCGTTGTGATCAAAATAAAAAAAGCAGTATTTACCTGTGCCCATAAAGGCATTGTATCCGCATATTATATATACACTGGAAACAGAACCTTTTCAATTACATAACAGGGTCCGCCGTTACTGACTGCGCGCTTCAGCGACAGCTTTAATTCCCCGCGCACAAGACGCCATGATCTGATTGATGCCGATGGCGATTCCTCTCGCAGGCCCATTGATCAGACCCATGGTCTGGGCAAGTATGACCTCTTTTGACGGAAGATCCGCTATCCGTTTGATCTGATTCTCGGTATAAACCACGCTGTCCAGAATTCCCACTGAATAGCTGAATTTTCCCACATCTTTTGCAAAGTCTTTCAACGCCTTCGTCACTTCGCCGATTTCTTCCTTAATAAATGCGACGGCAACCGGGCCTTTAAGATGCTCATCCAGACCCTGGATCCCGACTTCTTTTAATGCGCGCTTAAAGAGCGTATTCTTTACGACACGGTATTCCGCGTTTTTGCTTCGAAGGGTCTTGCGAAGCTTGCTCAGGTCTTTCACCTTGATCCCGGAATAGTTTGTCAGGATCACGTTGCTCCTGTTCTTCAGCTTATCAACCAGGTACGATACCTCATCAACTTTATATTGTTTGACCATTACTTCTCGATCCCCTTGTGATTGATTTTAATGCCCGGTCCCATTGACGAACTGATGAATACGGATTTTATGTAATTACCCTTCGCATCGGCCGGCTTATCCTTCATGATCTGGTTGAAAAAGGCCTTTATGTTGCCGATGATCGCATCATCGCTAAAGGAAATCTTGCCGATTCCCATGTGGATAACGCCGGTTTTATCAGCCTTGTATTCCACGCGCCCGCCCTTCAGCTCCTTGATGATACCTTTGATATCCTCGGTCACCGTTCCGGACTTCGGTTTCGGCATGAGTCCCTTTTTCCCGAGCATCGGCCCAAGTTTGCCCAGTTCTTTCATCATGTCCGGCGTGGCGACAACGGCCTGAAAATCGATCCACCCGCCCTTGATCTTTTCAATCATGTCTTCCGCGCCGACATAATCCGCACCGGCATCGCGGGCTTCCTTCTGCTTGTCACCTTTACAGATAACGAGCACTTTCTTCTCCTTGCCCGTGCCGGCGGGCAGG
>Ga0154692_104_pt5 | contig 17778 bp, 15 predicted proteins | sample Rifle2008BG13ft_FD_116121 | JGI IMG/M metagenome (GOLD analysis project Ga0154692, IMG submission 116121) | Spirochaetes bacterium RBG_13_51_14
GAAAATATATCCTTCGGTTCAAGCGACATTCTCGGCAAACTTATGAACGGTGTCATTATCTACGCCCTGCGGCGAGGAGAGATCGAACAGGCGAAGATTTTTTTCGGATTATCACGGTTGAGTATGAAAACAGTTAAAATAAAATACCATGAACTTGCCAAATTATACCATCCTGACCGGAACAGGGGCGATGATTCCCTGATGAAAGAGCTCAATCATTCGTACCAGGTATTGATGGAGGTGTTTGTTTATTAACATACTATGTCCCTCGCTATCGTATAATCCGCATCGCATATTCCTTGACATATTTAGATGATACGGAATCATTGAATGAAGTATAACATCGGGATCATCAGAAAAAAAATGACCGGACACGAAACAACTTTGCAAATTCTTAACTGGCTTCTCTCTCGACAGGCACATATCAGCACTGTTGAACTCAGATCATTAACGGATTGGCAGAAACTTTACGATTGCGAGATCACAGGATGGGACGCGCCGGTGGACCGCGCCGTTATCGGCGGTTTCCTGGCTGACCGGATCGCATACGCCTTTACCGCTGGATACGAATCGGCACTGCGGCGTTTGGTCCCTTCACTACCGCCCCACATGATCGTATCATTCTGCGTCACCGAGGAAACGGGGGCGCATCCGGCATCCATCGCCTCCACGCTCAGAAAGAATGACGGCGGGGAGGAAAGCCTCTGGACACTCAACGGGAGCAAGAAATTCATCACCCTGGCGCTCGAATCGGAGCTTCTGCTGGTGGCGGCTTCTACCGGCACAACGTCCGACGGGAAAAATATGTTGCGTATGGTCCTGGTCGGACGGACCACGCCCGGAATCGAGATTGCGCCCATGACCCCCCTCCCCTTCGTGCCGGAGATAAGCCATGGCACCGCTGTCTTCCGCAACGTCATGGTCAATGACGCGGACATACTGCCCGGCGACGGATACCGTGATTACATCAGGCCCTTCCGCACCATTGAAGATCTGCATGTATTCGCCGCTGTTGGCGGATACGTTTTTCGCATCGCCTGCCTGAACCAGTGGCCCCGCCCCGTAAAGGAGCAGATCGTCAGCCTCATCGTGTGCGTGCGGACGCTCGCGCTTCACGACCCGTCCGCGCCGGCCACCCATATCGCCCTGGGAGGTCTGCAAGCACAGATCGCCGCACTGCTAGAATCCACTTCACGCTACTGGGAAACTATTGATGAGAAGACACGGGCCGCCTGGGAGCGGGACCGCGGTCTTCTCCGGGTGGCGGAAAATGCCCGGAACAGGCGCCGGGAAGCGGCCTGGTCGACCTATCGATAGCAGTCCGCGCTAGTCCTTCACGGACTTATCAAGAGAGAACTCCTTGAACTCCTTGAGTATTTTTTCCTCTTCAAGAGCGTTGCGGGAAACGATGTTTTTCAGATGGATAAAGGAATCCAGGTCGAGTTCGGTGAATTTAATAGCGATCTCCTTATCCGACCGACGCACCACCCTGCCGGTGATGTTCAAAGCCAGTCGAGAGCTGGAGCCGTACAGAATAATCTCTATGTGGACGATTTCATCAATGGGGATATCATCCGGACTATTGAACAACATGCCGCCCGTGCTTAAATTCACAACATCTCCTTCAATCATCCTATCTTGGTAGGTGATTACCGAACGTACGTGAAAGGGGACCCTGGTTGTGTTTCGTTTTTCCATATCGATCACCCCTGGAGATGGTATCGCCTGAAAGGACCGGCATCAACAAAAAATCAGGCTCAATAACACCCTTATTATGCAACGAGCAAACGACAATGTCAAATAAAAAATTCCTTTCTCTCAGGCAGGTTTGATACCGGCAGCGGAATAATCAGCGGATATTCGATAAAAATTGAAATTATCATTGAAATTCCGAATCTAAAACAGGTTAATGACTTAACACTGCTCATGGATCATTATAAATATAAAACCAAAAAAGAACTTATTGAAGAACTGATAACTCTGCGGAAGCAGTTCGATGAACTGGCATTCTTTAACGGAAATATCAATACGGCAGACGTCCCCACGCGCACAGAAGAGCGCGATCATCGTCTTATATTCGAGGAGATTGAAGACGCCTACTGGGAGGTCGACCTGAGGGGCAACCACACCTACTGTAATAAAGCGATGACGGATATCGTCGGTTACAGCACGAAAGAGCTTATTGGCACGAGTTACCGGATTTTGATGCATTCCGAAACCGCCAATGAACTAGCCAGAAATTTCAACAGGTTGTACCGTTCTGAAACCCCGGAAAAAACGATGGTTTATGAAATTATCCGAAAGGACGGAACAGTGCGAACCGTCGAAATATCTGTTTCACTAATACGATTACCCTCGGGGAAGAAAACAGGCTTTCGGGGCATCATGCGTGACATTACCGAGCGTATGCTTGCGATTGACCTTCAAAAAGGCTTCAACATGATGCGCAAGGCGCTGGGCCAGACAGTGCAGTCCCTTTCCCGTGCTCTCGAGGTAAGGGATCCCTACACAGCCGGTCATCACCGTCACGTCTCAGACCTGGCTAGATCCATCGCCACCGAAATGGGCATATCCCGCGATATCATCGACGGCATCCGCATCGCCGGTTCAATCCATGACATCGGGAAAATATCGATCCCGTCGGAAATCCTGAACAAACCGGGCGTCCTCACTGAAATTGAAGTAAAATTCATAAGAACACATCCACAGATGGGGTATGATATACTGAAAACCATCGATTTCCCATGGCCCGTCGCTTCCGCGGTGTTTCAACATCACGAGAGGATTGATGGCTCAGGTTATCCTTCGGGACTTTCAGGAAACGGGATCATTCTGGAAGCGAAAATTCTGGCCGTAGCTGACGTGGTTGAAGCCATGTCGTCGTATCGGCCGTATCGCCGGGCAAAGGGTATTGATCAGGCCCTCGAAGAGATCAGGACGCAACGGAACATCCTCTATGACCAGGATGTGGTCGACGCCTGTCTTTCAATCTTCTCAAAGGGTTATGTCCTAAAGAACGAATCATAATACAAATTCAGGATACAGACATACCGAAATGGACATACTGCTTCTTGTTATTCTTGCCATAGCGCCACCGGCAGCCTTTTTACTTTACATCCTCCATCTGGATAAACTGGAGCCGGAACCACTGGGTCTCATCATTAAAATGATGATACTGGGGGGTGTTGCCGTCATCCCTGCCGGAATCGCAGAATGGTTTCTTGTTCAACTCCCTCTGCTAGACAGGGGTGGTGTAATCGGCGCCGCCCTTAAATCCTTCATTGTCATAGCTCCCATCGAAGAGGCCGTTAAGCTGGCCGTGGTTTTCCTCTTCGTCTGGAAGAATCCCCACTTCAACGAGGAAAACGACGGGATCGTTTACGTCGGCACCGCTGCTATTGGTTTTGCCATGCTGGAGAACGTGTTCTATGTGATTCAGACCGGCTTTGCTACCGGCATGATGCGGGCGTTAACGGCAATACCCCTCCATACCTTCACGGGTGTGCTTATGGGCTATTTTATCGGTATCGCCAGATTCGCCCCGTCTCCAAAAGGCGGAAATAAAAATATTTGGATTGGTTTTCTCATCGCTTATCTCATCCATGCCGTATACGATACCTTTGTTCTTTCCGGAACCGACGCGGCATTCATGATAATCCCTCTCGTCGTGGCGCTCTTCGTATTCGGCATACTGCATCTCAAGAAGGGAAAGGAATTCTCAATACGGCGATGGGGTGCAACGCCGGAAGCCACCGCGGGAGCAGCCGCCACTGCCCCGCCACCGGCAACCGGAAAAAATGACGCAATGCATCCCTCCGGCGCCGACAAGATCAGAATCGTCATTTCCCGGACCCTCTTAGTTCTCTGCGCAATCTTCTGGGCGATGCTCATTGTAGGCATGAAAGAAACCTCGAAACAGGGATCTGATGATATCATAGAAATAATCGCGGGCGGGATTATACTATCCAGCATTCCTTGTATCATCGGCATATTCCTGGAGGCATCCTGCCGCCGGCGGAAAAAGCATCACCACTGAAGAACACCCTGGCGTGGCCGGCCACGCCACACTGGAGGATAAGGATTATGATAACTATGAGGAGAGGACGCGGCATATTTCTAATCCTGGCTGCCCATATAATTCTCGGTGGGGCATTGCTCTCAGTTCAAGATATTATCATTCTTCCCAAGACGGGCCACCGGAAGCCGCCCATAGCGTTCAATCACAAGGCCCACACGGAACGATACGGCGCGAAATGTATCGACTGCCACCACACGGGAAAAAACGCCGCGTGCTCCACCTGCCATCTGCGCAGCGACCGGGGGGCGGTCATCAATCTCAAGGGCGCATTTCACCAGCAATGCCATAACTGCCACCGCAAAACGTCAGGCCCAAAGGGCTGCAGCAGGTGCCATAAAAGCGCCCGGTAGCGGCAGCTGCCAGAGGCGGATCATGTCCCGTCATATTACTCTGCGAGGTGAATAATGGAAATAATTAAAAAGCTTCTCTCGATAACCCTTCCGGATGTATTCGGCACAAGGAAAAGCATCATCGTCGTTATGATTACCGTCATCATGTCGATTTTGCTGACATTTTTATTGATGAATTATATTACAAATCGCAACCTCATAGCCGGCATCGTTGAGCGAAATTATATGGAGACAGCCACTAAACAATTCGAGTTCATCGATTACTGGATGGAGCGCAGGGTTGAAAATATCGAAACGATCAGTAACGCGCCGGCGGTCATCGCGGCTACATTCCAGTCTAATTTTCAGGGGGCGCCTTCATATAACGCGCTGAATGCCATCAATGCATACCTCTCAACCATTATGCTTGACCAGGGTGTCTATACCGGCATCGCCGTTCTCGACAAGCGGGGCCGCATCTGCTATGCCACTAGTATCCAGATCGGAAAAACCGCGGCCGATGTGCTGTTCAAGGAGATTAAAGATACCGACGATATCCATATCAGCAGGGCCATCATCAGCACCGGTGACAAATCACGCTCCTCATGTCAGCCGGTAAGCTATCCGGTATACGCGCTGCCCGGCGAACGAGGCGCCATAACCGGATATGTCGTCGCTCTCATCAATATGGCTTTCATGGCCGATTCCCTGGGCATGATCGATCTGGGTGCAGGCGGCGCCGCCTACATCGCGGATAGGGAGGGACGCGTTATATGTTCATCAGGGGATTTCGAGTATCAGAACCCTGAAAAGGGTGGATACCGGCTCGTTGACCCTGCCTCGGGGAAGCTGATAACAAGTATCGCACACTGCGTTAAAACCGGCCGTCACGGCAGCGGCCGGTACACGAGCGCCCGGGGCGTACCCGTCATCGGAATCTGGAAATGGTACAGCTATTTCGAATGGGTCCTTCTCCTCGAGGTGGACAGGAACTACGCGGACAACGCGCTGTCGTCCGTAAGAACACTGCTTGGCTTTTATCTGATATCAGCCGTCATATTCATCATCATCACCGTGCTCATATCACGACTGATATTCGGGCGAATGATGAAGCCCATCGATAAAATTATCGGAACCATCAAAGAAGTCTCAACCGGGAACCTCGAAACCAGAACCGGTATCGACACCCGGAGCGAGATCGGTGATATCGGCGAGAGCCTCGACCAGTTCCTGACAAAAATCTCTGATGTCGTAAAAAACGTGAAGGATATATCCCTGCAGCTCGCTTCATCATCCCAGGAGGTTTCGGCTTCCTCCACAAACTTCACCGAAAACGTACAGCGGCAGGCGGCATCCGCCGAAGAAATCATGTCAACCGTGGAAGAGCTCTCCTCCGGGTTGGAAAATGTGAACGACGGCGCAAACGACCAGTTCAACAGTCTCACAGCACTGACTGACCGCATGAAGGAACTTTCGGACACCATCAACGACATGGGGAACAGGGTCAAGGAAACGCTTAACCTGACGCATCAGATATCGGTAAAGGCCACAACCGGCAGCGAATCCCTCTCAGTGATGAACCGGAGCATGTCCACCATCGGCGAACGAACGCGCGAGATGACCAACATCATCGAGATTATCAACGGCATATCCGAACAGGTGAACCTGCTGGCGCTGAACGCCGCCATCGAGGCCGCCCGGGCCGGCGACGCGGGCCGCGGCTTCGCAGTCGTGGCTGATGAAATATCAAAGCTCGCAGACCTGACCGCAATGAGCCTGAAGGACATCGACAGCCTGATCCGAGTCAACAACGACGAGATCCGTATCGGAATCACGAACGTGAGCGACACCGTCAAGGTCATCAGCGATATCATAGACGGGGTTGAAACCATCAGCAGCATGATGAATCTGATTTTCCGGAATATGGAAAAGCAGCTCGCCACCAATGAAACCGTGAACCTTGAGGCCGGGAAGGTCAAGGCCAGGGCGAACGAAATCCGCACCGCCTCGGAGGAACAGAAGATAGCAGCCGAGGAGATCGTCAAAGCGGTATCGTACATCAACGAACTGTCGCAAAAAAACGCGACGAGCTCTGAAGAGATGGCGGCCAACGCGGGAGAACTGGCCGGCATCGCCAACAGCCTGTCAGAGCGGGTAGAATTCTTTAAATTATGATAACGGCCACCCGTTATGCCTTACCGGTCATCAACAGCGATCGTATGCCACAATTCAGATGGGCCCTGGCCGATCCGCCAGAACGCGATCGACAAAATGCCGATGGATTCATACAGCCGCAATTTAGCGTTTAACGAAGTAATCGTCTCGTAAAAGACGCTGACGGTGACCCTTTCGGTGTATTCAAAATGCGCTCCCTTCTCGGGACAGGTGTTATGCCTTCTTCCCTGTCGCCGCGACAGACCAATTGCCTGCTGATAGGTAACGGCGCGGTTTATCTCTTTATCCTGCCAGGCTCTGCCGTAAAGAGGAATCCCCATGACGAGCTTATCGCGGGGAATGAAAGCCGCTGCGTAATCAGCGGCGGTACCGCACCATGGCAAAGACGCCACGGACCCGGCGCGGCTCGTTTTCCAGTGCTCATCGTAAGCCATGACGAAAACCCTGTCGACAACTGCTGCCAGAGCCGCGTAATCATAAGCATCCTTACCATTCTGGATCGGATTCAGTCTGACCGGTACGGTCACGCTGAGGATCTTAACCGGGGTCCGCTTTTTAAGATCGGACAGGAAATCGCGGAACGGCATACCGTCATCAGGCTGAATGGACTCGAAATCAATCTGGATGCCGTCAAAACCCTCCGCAGCCGCGGCTATATCGGCAATGAGGAGTTCACGGGCCGTTCCGTCCCTGGAGAGACAGTGGTGCAGGAGCCGGGGATCGGACAGCTTAAAGACCACCAGGTGCGTCCGTGTTCTGAACCCGGAAAAGGGGACTTCCGGCGGCGTGATTGAGCCGAAAATCCTGCCATGTTTATTAACAGAGACGCCAAAGTATAGAATGTCCGTTATGGGCTCGGTCCCCTTTAATTCCTTTTCTTCACCCTTCATCAGATAAGCCCAGACTTCGCGGAAGTGACAATGGTTACCGCTCACGGTCTCCTTGCGCGGAACCGGCGCACAGTGCATCAGCATAATCAGTGCCACTGCAGCACAGATTGACATCCCATTATATTCCCTCATTAGGCACATGCTCTGAATAAACCTTCTTTTTACTATAATGGTCGGTATTTTCACGTCGAAACATTTACTGTAATATCACGGCCGTTTTAATTTCCATAACCGGCCAGGCTGTCGATTTGCACACGAATGCATCATATCGAAACCCTGAATTGAAGGTCAATTTGTATTGACAAATTGCAGAATACCGTTTATCGGTAAAGCCTGCAGGCGGGATGATGCCCGTCCGGCAACGTTCCGGACCTGAGCGATATCTTCTGTCATGGATTGTCACGATTTGATACAAAACAGGCTCAACGATCTCATCCATTCGCGGGACGGCGAAACACGAGATACCGATTTCGCCGGCCAGAAAAAATCAGGTGAGGCTGCACCGCCGGCATTGCGAGAAAAGACCGTGGACCCGGCGTCAAATATCATGCTCCCGCGTATAAACTTCGATCAGGTGATACAGTATCACATCGATTCCAATAAAAATCTCGCCATACTTGTTTCCGAGGATGACCTCATAAACCAGAAATTTCTGGAAGTTGCGATACTGAAAATCGGCTTTACCTGTGACCTGGCCGGCGATGGCCGGGAAACCCTCGACATGATGCGACGTAAACGTTACGACATCCTGTTCCTTGACATGCAGATGCCGGTCATGAACGGCGAGGAAGTGTTGGCGTCCCTGCGACGCGAAAACCTGATCGGAAGCACCTACATCATCGCGCAAACGGCGTACTCGATGAAGGGTGACCGGGAGAAATATCTTTCGCTCGGATGCAGATCCTACATCTCCAAACCGGTACATGGGAACATGCTGAAATTAAAAATCGCCGAGGCAATCCTGGCGTTGTCATGATGCTCCCCTGATGCGAACTGATATTCGTCCACAGATCTCCATCTGCAGGGGGTCCCGCTCGCATGATTCATGCTGATGTCAAGACATTTCTTTATTGACAATTTCAGAACAGAGGTTATATTTGCATTAAACGAATCAGACGCGTTGAACGCACGGGCGGTCATATCCAACACAATCAGAAACTGCATTGCTGTGACATACAAAATATCCCAACAGTTTGTTGAAAAAGTACTTCCGTGCACTTTTTCGACTGTCGTCTTTGCGAAGTGAATCCGCAAAGACTCGCATTATACTCGTTTTCATGAGAAAACTCGAAAAATAGCAATACATACTGTGGAGCGCAGGCTGCCATTATTAAATTCAAGCACCGGGAGGATATCATGGCGGATTATTTTCAAAATGGCTCCATCACAACCCTGCAGAACATAACGAAGAGACCCAACGGGGAGATCGAGGACGAACTGCGCCAGTTTGCTCCAGCCCGCAATATGGTTCTGCTGCTGCCGGCGCTCTATTCCGAATTCGAGGGGCCCGCGATGCCTAAAATCATTACGGAGCTTAAAAAGATCGACTATCTGACGAAAATCATCCTGTCCCTCGACAAGGCTGAAAAACGGCAGTTCCAGTCCGCCAAGAACATCATGTCGGAGTTGCCGGGGCCGGTCACCGTCATCTGGCACGACGGCCCCCGGATGCAATCCCTCTATGACGATCTCCGCAATGCGGGCTTTATGTTGGACAATCCGGGTAAGGGCCGGTCGGTTTGGATGGCCCTTGGTTATATTCTCGCGGACCCCGACATCTACGCCATCGGCCTCCACGACACCGACATCCTTACCTATTCCCGCGAGATGGTGGCGCGTCTCTTCTACCCGGTGGTCAATCCTGCACTGGATTACGAATTCAGCAAGGGTTATTACGCCCGTGTGGCCAATAAATTCTACGGAAGGGTCACCCGGCTCTTTTACACTCCGCTGATACGGTCGTTGAAAAAAACAATTGGATATAATCCGTTCCTTAATTTTCTCGACAGCTTCCGCTTCGCCCTTTCAGGTGAATTCGCCTTTATCTCGACCCTGGCCAGCGGCATCCGCATATCGCCGACCTGGGGGCTCGAGGTTTCCATGCTCAGCGAGGTGTATTCCAAGACCAACGTCAACCGGGTCGCCCAGGTGGAAATCCTCGACAACTACGACCACAAGCACCAGAACATCGACCGGAACATACCCGATTCCGGCCTGATGCGGATGGCCAGTGAGATATCCAAAACGCTTTTCAGGGTGCTGACCCAGGACGGCATCGTCATGTCGGGGTCCTTTTTTAGAACCCTGTTGGCGGTTTACATCCAGGAATCCCGCTTTGCCATTGAAAAGTACAACGCTCTTGCGATAATGAACGGCATCGCTTACGACCGCCATGAAGAAATCGCCAACACGGAGATTTTCGTCGACGTGCTTAAAACCTCGGTAGCCGAATTCATGGAGAATCCCATCGATGTACCGATGCTTCCAGCATGGGTGCGGGTACGGGTCGCGCTCCCTGGATTTCAATATAAATTCATACAGGCTATTGAAGCTGACAACAGTTAGAGTGGTACCGAACGCGCTACTGCGCAATCTGCTTCCCGAACCGCAGCTGGATGTGAACCACCTCGGGACGGGTGCCCAGCCGGGAGGGCGGCCCCCAGGTGCCGAACCCGCATGATACGTAGTAGTTCGTGCTCCCCGACCGCCGGTACCCGTAGCTCACCTCATAGATTATGTTCGTGATGATACTGGCCGGCCAGAGTTGGCCGTGGTGCGTGTGGCCCGACACCTGCAGGTCCACGCCGTTCTTTTCCGCCGCGGAAAGCCGGAGTGGCTGGTGGTCCATCATGATCACCGGCAGCCGGCGGTCCACGTTCCCCATGACGGCATCCAGCGGCTTCCTCCTGCCGCTGGTAAACTGTGATATGCTCGCGTCCTCCCGGCCCACCAGGTTGAAGCAGTTATCGATCAGTACCGCCTCGTCGCGGAGCATCCTGACGCCGTGCTTCGACAGGTAGCGGCAGGCGTTATCCACGCCGCCGATATACTCATGGTTGCCGGTGACGGCGAAGACGCCGTAGCGCGAACGCAGCGTGCAGAGGAGCTGCCCCAGGTTGTTCTTGATGACCGGCTCCAGGTCCTCATCCACGATATCACCGCACAGGAGGATAAGGTCGGGACGGATCACGTTCACCATATCCACCATTTTCTGAAGGCGGGCGTTCTTGATCATGGTGCCCAGGTGGAGGTCCGTTACCAGGGCGATGTCCAGGGACCCGCGGCCGCCGGCCCGCTTCGGAATATCGACGGCGATCGTATTGATGCGCGGGTTCATCGCGTTCAGCCATCCCGCGAACACGGCCGAACATGCCGCTGCGGTCACGGATACGGCCGCAATCGACTTTACCCTGTCGTAACGCCCCGAAGGAACGGGAACGACGCCGGCGATCCAGTTAGCCAGCCGGAGAAGATCGCAGAACACGATCCCGATAAACAGGTAGAGCATCATGCCGAACCAGAATGATCCGATCCATATAAGCAGGTCGCTGGCCGCACAGATGGTGACGCGCTCCAGCACCCTGCCCGCCATGTACGACAGCGCGCATGTTATGAAGATGACCAGGTACGGAATTCGAATATACGGATTGCCGGGCAGAGCCTGCCACCCCCGGAGACCGATGTAGAAATTCACCGATCCATGAATAGCAAGGACTACTGATATAAAAATGATGAAATTAACTGTTCTGGTATCCACTGATCGCCCTCCCAATGAGCACACCGTTGATGCTCGACTGCACCAGGCCCCGGGTGACGCCGGCACCGTCCCCGCCCGCGTACAATCCGCGGTACCGGGTCTCGAATCGCCCGTTCAGCCTGATTATATTTGAATAAAACTTAACCTCCACGCCGTAGAGCAGTGTCTCATCGCTGGCCAGCCCGGGAAAGATCTTGTCCAGTGCATCGATCATCTCTTTTATGTCCAGCATGATGCGGTAGGGGAGCACCAGAGAAAGATCGCCAGGCACCGCATCGTTCAGTGTGGGATGCATGGCATATCGTTGCAGCCTCGGCATTGTCGTCCGTCTGCCCCGCCTGAAGTCTCCGAAGCGCTGTACGATGATCTTGTTGCCGGACAGCATGTTGCCCAGGCGCGCGATGTACTTGCCGTATTCGATGGGCTCGTGGAAGGGATCGGTGAAATAATTGGATACCAAAATCGCGAAGTTGGTGTTATTTGTTTTCAGGTTATCTGACTTGTAGCTGTGGCCGTTAACCACGGCCAGGTTCTCCCCGTAATACTCGGTGGTCACGTAGCCCGCCGGATTCTGGCAGAAGGTGCGCACCCGGTCGTCGAATGTCGGCGTATAGTATATGAGCTTGCTCTCGTATACCGTGTCGTTCACTTCCTGCATAATCTCGTTGCGCACCTCGACACGCACGCCTATATCCACGCTCCCGGTTGTGGTATCGATCCCGTACCGGCTGCACATCTCGTTGAGCCACCCGGCGCCTTCGCGGCCGACGGTCAATACAACGGCGTCGGCGTTATATTCCTTATCCGTCTTCACGCCAGCCACCGCATCGTCCCTGATGATGAGATCGCGAACCTCGGTCTCGAACAGTATGTCGACACCCCCGGCGAGCAGTTCTTGCTGGATCCGCGTATATATGCGGCAGCTCCCCTCGGTGCCCATATGGCGCACCGGCGACTCGACGAACTTCAGGTTGCTCCGTATCGCCTTCTGGCGAAATGCGTTTATGGCCCTTTCTTCAAGGTCCACGCCGTACAGGGTCCGGTCCGCTCCGTAGGAGAGGTAGATATCATCCACGTAGCGAATGAGCTTTTCGAGCTCTTCTTCCGGCAGGTATTCGTTAAGGATGCCGCCGATTTCCGGCGACAGGATCAGTTTCCCGTCGCTGAAAGCACCGGCGCCGGAAAAACCCGTGGTTATGTTGCACGGATTGCAGCGGTGGCACCACCCAGTCTCCCGCATGGGGCATGCCCGGTTTTCGATTCGCTTCCCCTTTTCGACAATCAGTATTCTGGCGCGGGGCCGGTGTTTCAGCAATTCCATAGCGGTGAAAATTCCCGCTGGTCCGGCGCCGACGATGATGCAGTCGTAGGTCACCGCGCCCCCCAGTGTGCGTCAATCGGCTTCATGCCATTACGGATATTCGACCGGTGCGATTTAAACAAGCACTTTTTCTAATTCCGGCCATGGCACGATTGGGATGCATGTCGCTGAACAATGCCGAATATATCTTCTCAGTAACAAAAAAAATTCCCTGCTGAAAAAGCAAGGAACTTTAATTACAAGGTGCAGATGCTATAATGAGGTAGCTTATTTAGCCGCTTTTCTTTTAGCCATCGCACCGAGTATTTTTATAATGCCCAAAATGGCGTAAATGAATGTCACCCCGACAACAAGCTCAACTCCCATCCATATCAGTATTGAAACATCAGGGTTTGAATTGGGTAATTCTTTCTGTTTAATGGCGATTGCCGTCACCAATACATTCATGAAAGCATAGTTGTTGAACAGTATGGGAAGCATCTCGCCAAAGGCGACAATGGCGTAAACAAATACAACTATGAATATCAACCGTGGCAGGGCCTCCCCCAATGTAGGAGCAAGCGGCACAACGAATACATATTTGGCAATGAGTATGCCAAAAAGCCCGAACAGACCTCCCACGATTATGTTAGGAGCCTTTTTGATGTCCATATGCGCTTCGAAGAAGAAAATCATGACGATAAACGCCGGCCAGAGCCAGCCGTGGAGCTTAAGGGCGCCAAAGAGAACTTCGGCAACCACGATCACGACGATCAAGAATAGACCGAAAATAAGTCGCTGCGGGTTTAATTTTGCCATCAGAAGCACCTCCAGTTTTATTTAAATTTTTTGTAAACTGTATATTGTAAACAGAGAATACTGTATGGAGAAGCTGTCTTTATGTTATACATAAAGTCCATTATCAAAAATGTAAACTCACGACGACAGGTTAGGCCTTTGATAGATAGTATGCATGATATATTTGATTACCGGTATGTGGTCAAGCGACTGCCACGAACCAAACAGAGTTTTTGTATTATATAAAATTAATGAATGACCATTAACTTGAATATTACCCACTGTCAAGGATTATTTTAACATGATATATAATTTTGTCAATGAGTTATTTGCGGAAACGTTCATTCAATCATCATATGCCACAATTCCGATCACTTTTCCGGTCTTTGTCCACATCAATCTGATGAACGTTCCGCGACAATGAACATGTCCGCCAGGCAGGAGCCGGCGATACCATATCAGCCACCTGGTCTTTTTAATCCTCAAACAGATCAGCGGTGACTTCAACCGTCAGGCCATCCGTATTCATAAGCCGCTGTATGAGGGCCATCGACTTGGGCAGCTCATAGGCGAAGAAAAACCGGCACGATGCGATTTTCCCTTTGTGGAAATTTCCGTCAGGCCCCTTCGTGCCTTTAGCCAGGGCGGCTGAAGCGGCAGTTCCCTGCTTGAGCCACTGCCAGGCGACGCACACGAGGCCGAAAAGTTCCAGGTAGAGAGTCGCGTCTGCAAGGAACACCTCCACGCCGGCCTTCATCGCAGTCTGGAACAGAGACGAGGTGACATCCGTGAGACTTCGGAGCGCCTGTTCCAGCTCGGCAGCGAGACCTTTCAGGGGGTCATGCCCGCGCGCCGCAGCGATATCGGCGTTCACCTCGTCAATGAAGAGCGCCATGGCTTTCCCGTCGTTCATTCGAACCTTGCGGCCCAGGATGTCCATTCCCTGAATCCCCGTTGTTCCCTCATGGATGGGATGAATACGCATATCACGGTAATGCTGCTCCAGGGGGAAATCCTTGCAGTAGCCGTACCCCCCGAGAATCTGGAGCCCTTGGCTCACCGACAGGATCCCCATCTCGGACGGGTATGTCTTTACCACGGGCGTGAGAAGTTCCACCAGAAGATGATACTTTTCCTTATCCTCGCCGGCGGACACCTTCTCACAATCCAGGTACCGGCTCACCTGCAGCAACAGGGCAAGGGCCCCCTCGGTCACGGCGCGCTGAAACAGGAGCATGCGCTTCACGTCCGCGTGCTCTATGATGGGAACCGGGGGCGCTGCCGGATTCTTTTCGCTTACCCTGCGACCCTGCGTCCGGGTCAAGGCGTATTCCAGCGAGGCGTAATAGGCTGCGCTGGCTATGGAGGCCGCGCCGATGCCCACGCCGATGCGCTCCTCGTTCATCATCTGGAACATGTACGCCAGGCCGCGGTGCGGCTCGCCGACAAGCCAGCCGCGGCAGTCGCCGCTTTCCCCCATGGAGAGCTGCGCGATGGGCGATCCCTTATATCCCAGCTTGTGGTCGATGCCGGCGCAGGTGACGTCGTTGAAGACGAGCTCCCCGCCCTCGGGCCTGAAGGTGGGCACCACGAAGAGCGATATGCCCTTTACCCCCGCGGGCGCTCCTTTGATGCGCGCCAGCATCAGGTGAATAACGTTCTCGACCGCGTCATGCCTGCCGCACGATATGAATATCTTCTGGCCCGATATCAGGTAATAACCATCCGGGGTCGGCGCCGCCTGTGTCGTGATATCGGAGAGCGAACTGCCGGCGCCCGGCTCCGTGAGCGCCATGGTCCCCTGCCACTTGCCGGAGTAAAGCATCCTCAGATAGGCATCTTTGAGGTCCGGGGAGCCGAAGTTGTCAATGAGGTTGGCCGCGCCGGCGGTCAGGCCGGGGAATATGCTCAACGAGTAGTTCGCGGCACCGAAGATGAAGGCAGCGGCGAAGTTGATCATATTGGGCAGCTGCTGGCCGCCCACGTCGTACGGTTTGGTGGCGCTGATCCATCCCCCTTCGCCGGCCGTTCGTATGTATTTCTTCACGGCAGGGTGGACGCTCACGGTCCCGTTGTTATACTGCGGCTCCTGCCGGTCCATCTCCATGAATACCGGATGCATCTGATCCGTCGCGATCTTCAGAGCCGTGTCAATCACCATGTCGAACGTTTCCCGCCCGTGGTCGCTGAAATACGGATAGCGCGTGAGGGACTCAACATCAAAAACGTCATAGAGCAGGAAAGAAATATTTTTTTTACTGACAAATCGTTCGGCCATGAGCCCTCCCGGACAGGAATTACGTGCTGATCAAGAGACGGTACACCTCAGGCGTTGCCTGACTATAGCATCAATACATGAAATATCAGTGATTTACGGTTGTGTTTGTTTTGCCTGGTTATCGCAAAATAATTTTATCGGCCTGTGTCTTATGGTGCCTGCTGTTGTTATTTCACAATAACCGTAATAGTATATTCTTTGAGCGGTTTTGATTTTTTCTTCCAGGCCTCGATGTACTGAAGCCTCAGCGTGGTTTCACCTTTTTTTACGGCCTTGAACTTGAAGGTCTGGATGTCGGGTCCTCCCGGCTTGTGGCCTTGTTTCGAAACCTGTTCCGGTTCACCTTTCAGAACCAGCTCCTCGCTCTCGGATACAACCTTCCAGCCGTATCCGGTACCCAGCTGGGCCTCCAGCTTCACCGCCAAAAATTCACCGCTTTGTATCTCAACCTTAGTGCCATTGTCCACATCGGTAACCGTTACCGCGGGCTTCACGGCGCACGCAAAAAGCAAGACAGCAACGCTAAGTGGCAATAAAGACATTATCACAACCATGGGTGCACGCATCATGTATCCTCCATTCAGGATATTGACATGCTACATCCCTGTATCATATCGACAGCCCGATTATTGTGTATGATATCTGCTTGAAATTCCCCTGCCCTGTTTGATACGGCCGCCTCCTAAAGCCCGCTGATCACCGCCCATGCAGCTCCGTATCCGATATTATTGCAACCGTACTTTATCCACGCGTATCCTTTGTCGCCCCACTGGGTCCCCCATGAATTCTTCACCAGGTACGCTTCCTTGTTGTCATCCCATCCCACGATGGTAATGGCATGATTGATGTCCCGCTCGCCGCTGCAATCCGCGAATTCGTCGAAGATACCGCTCTTGTAGGCCTGAAAGGCGGGCGTCGCCTTCACGCAGGCGGAAATGGGTCCGTATTTGCATAACGCTTCCTTCATCTCCCTGACCGTCGGGATGCCGGCATCCGGCTTGACGTATCCCCATGCGGCTATCTTGTACTGGTCAATCCCGGCTGAGCGGCAGGTCGATTCCCGGTACTGGTACGGTATTCTGCTTTCAAGAGCGGCGCTCTTGGTGCGAAGATATTCATAAACCGGGCCGTACCATCCGCCCATGCAGCTTCCCGCATCGCTCTTGATGTACACAATCTGCCCGCCGCGGTATACGGGCTGCTGCGCCTCGGCGCAATCGAGGAGATGCTGTTCAGACAGGTCAAGGGTGACGTTTTTCCGGATGAGATAGTTGGATTCAACCACGGCAGCGGATGTGAATGCCCAGCAGCTCCCGCACACCCCCTGATATTTAACCGGGGTCACATTTCCGCGGCTGACCCAGCTGAATGCCGTCGAATCGGGGGACGGCGCGTTTTCTATATCTGTCTGATGATCGTCTTTTTTCTCTTCTTCACTTTTATCTTCTTCTTTGTAGCTGTAGATTTCCGTATCCTCGTCCTTTGTTTTATCGCCCTGTATGATATCTTCATAGTACTCATTCCGCTTTTCACGATCTTGACCGGATTCGCGCTTTTTTTTCTCCTGATTATCGCGGTATTTTTTCAGAAACTCCTGCCACAGCCGTTCACCCATATCGGACTGCGCCTTCGCTTCCTTATCGATGTTCCTGGGCACCTGCGCCCCGGTAATCTCGGCAATTTGATATTTCATCATTTCATTGAGTTCAACCACAAAGCTCATGTTTTTTTCTTTAATCATCGTTCGCAGGCCGGCCAGCATCTCCTTCATTTCCTTTACCGAGCGTACATTCTTTTCCTTCTGCTCCTTTAGTTGCTTCTGCATTTCGTCCCTGGTATTCTGAAGAGATTTCTGCGCAAGGAGAATATCGGAGGAGGCTGGCGCAGCGCTTCCGCTCCATGTCGAGTCACTTAACGTAAACGTGAGAACCACGGTACCAATAAGTACAATGATTGCGCGGCGGCCGTCAGCAAAAATTCGCGTCATAACCGTTCCCCTTACAATGAATTATAATCCTGATTATTATACTATCAATAGTCTTCATGGCAAACTTTTTTTTCGAATTAAATGTTTTACCGTAACTATTCGGCATGTTTGAAAAAATATAACATTCTAAAAATAATGACCAATAATTCCCCCCGCCGCCTTCGGCGGCGGAGGGAATTATTATTA
>Ga0154692_158_pt6 | contig 17716 bp, 16 predicted proteins | sample Rifle2008BG13ft_FD_116121 | JGI IMG/M metagenome (GOLD analysis project Ga0154692, IMG submission 116121) | Spirochaetes bacterium RBG_13_51_14
GGTGACAAAGTCGCATCTGAAGATATGGGCGGTGAAAACAACGGCACTGGCGGCCGAGAACGTCATGCTTTCCCTCAGGGCATACGGGTACGACTCCTGCCCGATGGAGGGATACGATTCAAAGAGAATCAAGAAACTGCTCGGCCTCGCCCGCGACGCGGTGGTCGTTATGGTCATCGCTGCCGGGAGGCGCGCCCCGGGAGGAATATACGGTCCGCGGTTACGCTTCGATTGGAAGCGGTTTATAAAAAAGGTATAGCGGGCGCAGCACGGCCCGGCTGGACAGGGCGGCAGCGGCGTTCCGCTCCCGATCGAAGGAAGGCGGCCTTGCCACGACCTCACGACAAATCGTGACAGTAAAATAGCAAAATCCTGGTATTGACATGCACAAACGGGAAGAGTATTATAACTATGAAAAAACACTGTCTGCGGCGTTTCCGGCGTGCCGCATGAAATGAGACCACGGCAATGGCTGAGAAATCCAAGGAAATCAAGAATATCCTGATCGTCGACGATCACCCGCTGTTGCGGCAGGGTATCAAGCAGGTCATCGAGCTTGAAGAGGATCTCCGTGTCATCGGCGAGTCATCCAGCGCGAATGAAGCCATCGACAGCATCAACCGGTACAAGCCGGATATCGTCATCGTCGATATCACCCTGGCCGGCAACGTGAGCGGGATTGAGCTCGTCAAATCGCTGAATGAGCGGTTCCCCGAGATCAAGACACTGGTCCTCACCATGCACGATGAATCGCTCTATGCCGAGCGCGCCATCCGGGCCGGCGCCCGGGGCTACATCATGAAGGAAGTGGCTTCGAAGAACATCATAAACGCAATCCGCACCATACTCAACGACGAGCTCTACCTGAGCGAGAACATCTCTAAAAAAATCATCGACAAGCTGGTTCGCGGGTCCGCTGACACCATCGGGATCTCAGTCGAAAACCTGAGCAACCGGGAGTTCGAGATCTTTCAGCTGATCGGGAACGGGTTCAGCACCAAGGAAATGGCAAAAAAGCTCAATCTCAGCATATATACCGTTGAAAGCCACAAGAAGAATATAAAGGAAAAACTCAAGCTTAAAAATTCCTCCGACCTCGCCAAGTACGCCATCCAGTGGGTGATCATGCAGAATAAGTAATAACGCGTATCACCAATTTTTGTTACAGGAAAATAGCAATTATCAGGCATTGACTAATATCCAGCATATATGATATGTTGGATATTAGTATGATACTTGTATCTGAGGAGCTTGTTGTATGAATTATAAATCCGGCATTTGCACATTTTGTGGTACGGGATGCGGTCATCTTCTGGACGTGAGGGGCAATGCGGTGTGCGGCGTCTTCCCCCTGCAGAACCATCCGGTCAGCAAAGGACGGCTCTGCGTCCGGGGATGGAATGTGCATGAGCTGTTAAACACTCCCGAGAAGATAACAACGCCGCTCATTAGGAAAAACGGCGCGCTTGCGGAGGCGTCGTATGATGAAGCGGTTTCTTACCTGGTGGATAACCTCACCAAATATAAGAAAAACTCTTCGGACGAGATTGGATTCCTCGCATCGCCCCGTTCGTCCAACGAGGAGAATTATCTGTTGATGAAGCTGGCGCGGTCCGTGGTCAACACCAACAACATCAGCCTTGATTCAGATCCCGGCCACCGGCTGAGCCTTGACGTGATGCACCGGGGGACGGGCATGGCCGGCATGCTCGGCTCCCTGGAGGAGATAGCCAAGGCCGATTTCCTGCTCGTCGTCGGCATTGACATCACCAAACAGAACCCGATCATCGGCAGCGAGATACACATGGCGGCCCGGGCCGGCGCGAAGCTGGTCGTCATCGACACCCGGAACACCCAGATCGCCAAGCTCTCAAGCCGCTTCCTCCAGATACGGCCCGGCGCGTACAGGATCGCCATGGCGTATCTGGCGAAGGTGCTCGTGAATGAAAATCTCGCCGATACTGATTTCATAAAAAAATACACTGATGGATACGATGGATTCGCATCCTCGCTCGCCTCTCTGAAGGAGGGCGATGTGGCCGCTAAGACCGGCATCGCCCTCGGCCCGCTGCAAGAGGTGGCGCGCGATCTGGCCGGCTCCAATGCAGCGATGGTGTTCTTCTCCTCCGGCATATCCGGATTCGACCGGGACACCATCAGCTACATCTACAACCTGTTCGTCCTGGCCGGCAAGATCGGCAGGGAAGGATGCGGCGTCAATCCGCTCACCGGCATCAATAATCTCCAGGGCAGCTACGACATGGGCATCGCCCCTGACCTCCTCACCGGGTTCCAGCCCCTTTCCGATGCGGCGGTGCAGGACAAGTTCAACAGGGAGTGGGGCGTGAAGCTGAACTCCGGCCCCGGCAAGTCGGTTTACGAGCTCATGACCGGCGGCAACCGGCTGAAAGCGCTCGTCGTGGTAGACCATGACGAGTCCATAATACGGAACGTCGACGAGATCAGCGCCATGGACTTCGTCGCCTATATCGGCGCATTCCAGAACAATTTCATGAACTACGCGCACGTGGTGCTTCCCATCGCTGCCTATGTCGAGACCGACGGCACCTACACCAACACCGAGCGCCGCGTGCAGCTCTCGAAGAAGAAGGTCGAACCGCCGAAGGACATTCTCCCCGGATGGAAGCTCATCGCGGACATCGCGTTCAGGGCCGGCGCGAAATGGAATTACGGCTCGCCGGCCGACGTGATGAATGAGATTGCCACGCTCACGCCGAATTATTCAGGAATATCCCATGAGAAACTTCAGGGGACGTTCGGCATTAAGTGGCCCGGCGGGGCACCCCGCTTCAGCCTGGAGGGGACCCGGCGGAAGGTTTCCTTTGTTCCGACGGGGACGAACTTCGCGGTACCCGTTGCCAGCGAGGAATACCCGATTTTACTGAGCATCGGCGAGTCGCAGCACTACTGGCACCAGAACAACCTCATGAAAAAGACCGCTATCCCGCTGCGGGAATACAACGCGACCCTTCTTCTCTATCCACAGGGTTACGTGGCCATCTCTCCCCAGAACGCCCGGGAGCTTAACGTGCGCGATCGGTTCCCGGTGAAAGTCGTGTCCCCCTACGGCTCGATGGAGGCGATGGTGCAGGTCACCGACAAGGTGAAGCCGAACACGGCCTATGTCGCCTATTTCGTTCATGAAATGGTCACCAGATTCTTTTTGGAGCATAAGGATGTTCTGAAAAGAGGCGAAGACGCAACAATCCCGGTCAGAATCGTGAAGGTGTAAGCCATGTATATAATCAATAAAAGCCAAGTCCTCGACATCGCCAGGGAATTACAGAAGGAGCACCAGGTGTACGGTCCGGTCATGGAGAAGGAGACGCGGCAGGTCATGTTTGTGGCGGTCGATGACATCGCCGAACTGGACCTGAGCGCTCCCATCCCGGCAGTGCCGCCGAAGCACGCGGTGTTCCCGCATTTCGAGCGGATCATGTCGTACACCTACGACCGCCGGAACAAGAAGGTGGAGATAAAGCCCGACTATGATGAAAAGCCCAAGGCGCTCTTCGGCCTCAGGTCCTGCGACCTCACCGGCATCCAGTGCCTTGACCGCTTCTACCTGGGGCAGGAGTTCGTTGACGAGGTGTACAGAAATCACCGGAAAAAAATGTTTATCGTAACCAACACCTGCAACGCGCCCTTCAGGCAGTGCTTCTGCGTGTGCACCGACAGCGGCCCCAGCGCCCACGAGGGATACGACCTGAACCTGACCGACCTTGGCGACCAGTATCTGGTCGAAGCCGGAAGCGAACAGGGTAAAAAGATGGCGGAGCGGCTGTCGCTTTCGAAAGCCGACGATTCCCACCGGAAGCGGAAAGAGGCGATCGTCGACAAGTCAGTTTCGATGTTCGATTCGATAGCGAAAGACAACAAGGCCTGGATTTCCCGCGTGGTCAACAGGGTCACCACCGGGCTTATCGAAGAGAAGGTGTGGGAATATATCGGCGATCAGTGCATCGAGTGCGGCGCCTGTGCGTTCGTCTGCCCCAGCTGCTCCTGCTTCAATATCGTGGATCCGGTCACGGGGATTGATTCCGCGGACCGGATGCGTACGTGGGATTCCTGCTCCTATGAGGGTTATTCCCGGATGGCCGGGGGTCACAACCCGCGGAAACCGGTGGAGGACCGGAGGAACAAGCGCTTCTTCTGCAAGCTTTCATATTCCCAGTCCAAGAAATATCTGCGGCCCGGCTGCGTCGGCTGCGGCCGCTGCGCGTGGGTGTGTCCCGGCGACATCGGCCTTCCCAATGTCGTCACGTATATCAGAAGAGAGATACAAGAATAGGTGGATGGCATGAGCGAAATAAACAATACAACAATCCCGGAAATCGCAACGATAGAGGAAATCAAAGACGAGATCGTGGAGGTAAAGACCTTCTACTTTTCCTTTGACGGAAGGACGGACGGCAAGCCGTTCACATTCAAATCGGGCCAGTTCGTCATGTGCACGGTCTTCGGCGCCGGGGAATTCGCGGTATCGCTTCCCCCCAGCCCGGAAAAGGACCGGTTCCACCTCACGGTGCGGAAGGTCGGCAAGGTCACCAGCGCCCTGCACGAATTGAAGACCGGAGACAAGGTAGGGATCAGGGGCCCGTTCGGCAACGGATTCCCCTTTGACGATATTAAAGGAAAGAACGTCATCTATGTGGCCGGCGGCATCGGGCTTATTCCGCTCCGCTCGTCTATCATGCACGTGATGCAGAACAAGGACAAGTTCGGCCGGATACTTCTTTTCCTGGGCGCGAGGACTCCCCAGGAACTCATGTATCAGTACAATTTGAATGAATGGAAAGCTGCGCCCGGGTTCGAGACCCATATCACCGTCGACAATCCGGTGCCGGGCTGGGACGGCGAAACCGGGTTCGTTCATACGCTCTTGAAAAAGGCGGATATCCCGGTCAAGGACACGGTCGCCTTCGTGTGCGGGCCGCCGGTCATGTTCAACGCCGTCATCAAGGAGCTCACCGATCTCGGCTTCGGAGAGGACTGCATCATCTCCACGCTGGAGCGGCACATGAAGTGCGGCATCGGCAAGTGCCAGCACTGCTCCATCGGCAGGACGCTGGTGTGCACGGACGGGCCGGTTTACACATACCGTCAGATCAAGACGCTGGGGGAGCAGATATAGTGGATTTCCTTCCCGAAATTGAGCGGCTCCTTCGTGGGAGCACATGCATCGTCGGCATGGGGAACTATCTCAGGAGCGATGACGCGGCGGGCCTCTACGTCGTCGACGGGATACTGTCCTGCATCGCGTCCGATCACGTTACGGTGATGAACGTCGAGGATGTTCTGGAAAACCACGTGTTCCGCATCGCCGAAGGGGACTTCGACACCGTGATCATCATCGACGCGGTTCAATCCGGTGGAAAGGTAGGATCCGTTCTCTTCGGCAGGCTGAATGAATTTGACGAGATTATCGGCAATTTCTCCACTCACAAGCTTTCGCTGATTCTGTCCGGGAAGATTCTGGCCGAGCACGGGAAGGAGACCTGGCTCATGGGCATTGAAGTCAGGGATACCGATTTCGGAACGGGTCTGTCCGAGGAAGTGGAGAAAAGCGCGCGTTTAATTCGCGATATAGTACTGACGTATATTAACCGTGATCGAAAGGAGCTCGTTTATGAACATTGATCTCTATGGCATCCTGTTATCCGCACTGGCGCTGCTGTTCGCGGCCGCCGTAGTTGTTCCGTTCCTGTCGCGCAAACGGAAGCTGGCGGGCTGGATGAACTTCATTCTGGTCGCCGCCGCTGCTTCAATGCTCTTGAATATAAGTTTTATCTCCGTGTTCCAGGGGGGCGGTGAAACAACCCGGGTGATCCAGTTCGGCCCGGTGGGCATATACTTCCTCATAGACGGCTTCTCGGGATTCTTCATCGGCATCATTTCTTTTATGGCGATCATGAGCGCACTCTATTCCATCCAGTACATGGAGCATTACCCCGACTACCGCCTCTGGAGCTACTACCTGTGCTTTCCGCTCTTCATCCTGGGAATGATCGGCATCGTGACCGTTGACGACCTCTCAATAGGGTTTACCGTGGCCTGGCAGGTCATGACCATCGCGTCGTATTTCCTGATACGGTTTGAGTACCGTGAGAAGGGGAATGTCCGGAACGCCAACAAGTACCTGATCCTGATGGAGCTGGCGTGGATCCTGATAGTGGCCGGAACGCTGTTTATCGACGGCGTTGCAATGGGAGACTCCCTGCATGCCATCACCGCGAAGCTGGCTTCAACGGGCGGCTCTTCCCTGCTCGCGGTGTACGGGCTGCTCCTCGTCGGCTTTGGATTCAAGGCCGGCATGTTCCCCTTCGGCCAGCTCTGGCTGCCCGATGCGCACTCCATAGCCCCGTCCCCCATCAGCGCGCTCCTCTCCGGGGTCATGATCAAGACCGGCGTGTACGGCATCATCCGGACCTTTTTCTGGATGGTTCCCCGCGAGGGTTACACCGGACTGCTCTGGGGGATCGTCATCGCTTCATTCGGCGCGGTGACGCTCTTTATCGGCACGGTGCAGGCGCTGAAACAGCACGATGCGAAACGGCTGCACGCGTACCACTCCATCGGGCAGATGGGATATATCATACTCGGCGTCGGCTCCGCCCTGGTCATGCTCAACAGCGGCAGCGAGTTCGTAAAGCTCCTTTCGGTGATCGCGATCATCGGAGCCCTGTATCACACCCTCAACCATACCGTGTTCAAGGGCCTCCTCTTCCTCTCAACCGGGAGCGTGCTCTATGCCACCGGCACGAAGGACCTCAACAAGCTCGGCGGGCTGATGAAGCTCATGCCGGTAACCGCCGTCGTCGCCGGCATCGCCTCGCTCTCCATCGCCGGCATGCCGTCATTCAGCGGCTTTGCGAGCAAGTGGACCATCATATCGTCGGATGTCCTGGCGGGCAGCCAGATGATGTTCCTGGTCATGTTCGGTATCGTCGCCCTGTTCACGAGCGCCATAACCCTCGCATCGTACGTGAAATTCTTCGGAATGACCTTCGCATCATCGGGCGTCGAGTGGAACGTGAGTCATACCATCAGGGAGGTTCCCGCGACGATGCTGATCCCGAAGATCATCCTGGCCGTTCTCTGCATGCTTCAGGGGCTTCTCCCCTTTCTCTATTACGGGATTTTCATCGACATATTCAAGAATTCCGACGGATCGATCATACAGCCGATGTTTTCCGGCGTCTCTCTTGACGAATATATCGTCAACTCGGTCATGGGCGTATCCGTCACCGTGCCCGGGATCAAGGATCTCGTCTCATCGGTGGCGGTGCCGTTGGTCGTCATGCTGGTCATCGTAACCGGACTCGTATTTGCGTGGCTGCTGAAGAGATCGGGCGGCGCCGAGGAAAAGGTGGCTCCCACCTGGCTGTGCGGATACCAGGACTTGAACGATAAAAACAGGTACGCGGCCCATAACATGTACTCCGCGTTCAAGAAAGCGCTCAGATGGACCGGCGGCAATGTGAAGAAATAAGGGACTTTATTAAGGGACTTTATAATGAAGAGGTGGATCATGCTTACGATTGAAGAAGTAAAAACCCGGTTGAAGAATAAATATCAGAGCGCTGTCAAAAAATTCGAACAGCCCTACGGAACGCGGCTGTATGCGGATATCGATAAGAGCAAGGTCAGGGAAATATCCAACGAAATTATCGGTATGGGCGGTCGGTACCTGGTGAGTGTGGGATACGACAATATCGCCCGCGACAAGACACTGGGACTGATCCACGCCTTCAGCCTGGACCGTGATGACATATTCGTCTGCCTCCGCACTGCCGCCCCGGTGGACAATCCCACCTTTGATTCCATCACGCCCGACATACCCAACGCCGGGTGGTCGGAGCGGGAGTACATGGACCTGCTGGGCATGAAGTTTTCAGGCCATCCCAAGCCGAAGCGGTTGATCCTCGCCGACGACTGGCCGGAAGGAGTGTATCCGCTCCGTAAGGAGGTACCGTGGAACCTTATGCCTCCACCGGCCGAGAACGTCGCGTACCAGCTGGACGAAGCCCCCGAGGGCTGCACCACGATCCCGGTGGGCCCGTTCCATCCCACGCTCCATGAGCCGGCCCATTTCGCGGTCTACGTCGACGGTGAAACCATCAAGGGGTGCGATTACCGGGGATTCATGGTCCACCGCGGCCTCGAGAAGCTGTGCCAGACCCAGCTGACCTACAATGAGATTCCCTTCGTCGCCGAACGGATCTGCGGGATATGCGGCTCGGTGCACGCCACATCATACTCACAGGCGGTCGAGATGGCCGCCGGGTTCAGGATATCGCGGCGTGCGGAGTTCATCCGCACCATCATGCTGGAGATCGAGCGTGTCCACTCGCACCTGCTGTGGCTCGGCGTCGCGGGGCACCTGATCGGCTTCGACACGATCTTCATGCAGGCGTGGCGCGTGCGCGAAGCCATCATGTGGTTCGGCGAGAAGCTTACCGGCAACCGGAAGACCTACGGCATGATCGTCGTCGGCGGCGTCCGCCGCGACATCAGCCCCGAACTGAAAGATGAACTCCTGGGCATACTGAAAACGATCGAGAAAGAGCTCGTGACCATACATAAGGCCATCGTCGGCGACTCGTCGATTCATCGGAGGACCAAGGGCGTTGGCCGCATCACCACGGATGAGACCAGGCTCTGGAGCCTGGTGGGTCCGGTGGCGCGGGCGCGGGGCGTGGATATCGATACCCGGCGCGACCATCCGTACGCCGCCTATGACGAGATGCGGTTCGACGTGCCGGTGGTGGACAGCTGCGACGTGTGGGGGACCGTGGTGGTGAGGATACTGGAGACCTTCGAGGCGATCAAAATCATCCGCCAGGCCCTGGACACAATGCCCGCCGGGCCGACCATGACGGAATTCGCAGAGGACATAAAGCCGTACCAGCACGCCATCACCGCGGTCGAGGCGCCGCGGGGCGAGGTTGTGCACTATCTCATATCCGGCGAGGAGAACAGGCCGGAGCGGTGGCGGGTGCGTGCGCCCACCTACCCGAACCTCCAGGGCGTGCCGGCGATGCTGCTGGGCGACCAGTTCGCCGACCTGCCCATTATCATCGGCAGCATCGACCCCTGCTTCTCCTGCACCGACCGGGTCGTGAAAGTGGACATCCGGTCCGGCAGGATCAGCAATCTGACCGGGGGCGAGCTGGAAACAATTTCTCGAGCTAAAAAATTAGCGGGAAGGTGAAGATATGGACATTCTCTACATCGCGGTCAACATACTGGTATTTCTCCTGCTGGCGCCTCTGTTTGAGGGCGTAATCCGCAAAATCACGGCCCGGGTGCAATCCCGACAGGGGCCGCCCGTTATTCAGCCGTACTACGATCTCCTGAAGCTCCTGGGCAAGCAGAACCTGAGCGCCGGCACGGTCGTTTTCAAATTCGCGCCGATGCTGGCGCTGGCCTCGATACTCGGCGTGATCGTATTCCTGCCGCTGGGCTATCAGGCGAATTACCTGACGAAATACGCGGACGTTATCACCATAATATACCTGCTGACCCTCGGCGGCGTGTCCGTCCTGCTGGGCGCTCTGTCCAGCCGGAACACCTACGCCGCGATCGGTTCGAGCCGCGAGATGATTACCATGATCATGGTTGAGCCGGTGCTGGCTATGACGTTCATCCTGGGTGCCGTAAAGGTCAAGAGCATGGGAATAGCGGCGTCGATATCCAGCGTCACCGCCGGCGGCTACGGCGCGTCGGTCATTGTCATGATGGCGGCATACCTCATGGCCCTCCAGGCGTTCGTGGGGCGCCAGCCCTTCGACATCGCGGAGGCCGAGGTTGAAATTCTGGAAGGGCCGTTCATCGAGTACAGCGGTCCGAATTACGCACTGTTTAAATATTATCTTATTCTGAAGCAGATGTTCTACGCCGCGCTCTTCGTCATCGTGTTCATACCGCCCTTTAAAACCGGATGGTACGGGGCGGACGTTCTTATCCAGATGGCGTTTGTCCTGGTGGTCTTTATCGGCATCGCCCTCATGGGGGCGACCCACCCGCGGCTCAGGATCGACCAGGCGCAGAAGTTTTACGCGGTGTTGATCGCCGCTTCCCTGGCGGCCGTGGGTTTGTCGGTGTACGGGATATAATTTCATGTAAGGAGAACTATTGTGTGGCTTACCAGTAAAATAAAACAAGTTCTGTTGGTTTTAAGACCGGGCGTCGTCACCCTGAAATATCCGTTCGAACCGCATCCGGTGGCGAAAAATTTCAGAGGCCATCCTTCGTGGGATCACCACAAATGCGTCGGTTGCGGCGGGTGCGCCGCCCACTGTCCCGCGAGGACCATCATGATCCGGGATGTCTGCCAGGATTTGCGCGTGATGCTGTACGATGGCTCCCGCTGCACCTACTGCGGCCGGTGCGCCGATGTGTGTCCGGAGGACGCCATCACCATGACCGAACAGTTCGAGCTGGCGACGAACGACAGGAACGACATCACCGTGAGCATGGAGCTGTTCATGCTGACTTGCCAGCGGTGCGGCAGGTGCTACAACATGGAGACGACCAATATGATCGACAAGATGGGTCTCCGGGGATTCCGGTATGACAATCTGGAGGCGCGCGCCGTGATCCCCACGGCGACCGAGCACTTCGACGAGAAGATGCTTGAAGAATCGGACCGCTACCAGAGACCCCAGAAGTAAGGAGAAACAATATGCTGGCCAAATTATGCAAAAAAGCTTTCCCCAGGTCCCTCTGGGCATACCACTGCAACGCGGGCGCCTGCAACGGGTGCGATATAGAGATCCTGAACGTGCTCACGCCGTACTACGATATAGAGCGGTTCGGAATGAAGCTTGTCGCTTCGCCGCGGCACGCAGATGTTATGCTCATATCCGGCGCGGTGACGCGACCGACTTTTCCTCTGGTGAAAAAAGCGTACGAGGCCATCCCGGAGCCGAAGCTGGTGTTCGGCATCGGATCATGCGCCGCCGGCGGGGGATGCTGGTTCGACTGCTACAACGTAACCGGCGGGGCCGACAAGGCGGTGCCGGTGAACTACATCATTCCCGGCTGTCCGCCGCGGCCCGAAGCCATCATTTACGGCGTAGCCCTCGCCCTGGGGCTTGTCGAGAAAAAAGCGTCGCCGGTTGAACTGAAGCAGGTTGAATTCCCGGTGGACATGTATCTGAAGAACAAGGCATACGAAGAGAGGGATGTCATATATCAGGTATTGAATAGATAGGGTGGTGGCCCGGCCCTTCACCCCTCGTAACAGCGTAGCGCGCTACGCTGTTACGAGGGGTGAAGAGGATTTACAATCATACTTTATTACGGGAGCAGTTCAATGGCTAAAAAAATATTATTGGTCGATGATGATATTGATACCTGTTCGAATATACGGAAGGTTCTTACCGCAAAGGGGTATGAGGTGATCGAGGCCCATTCGGGGGCGGAGGCCTTGAAAAAGGTGCTGGCGGCCCGGCCCAATGTTATTATTCTGGACGTCATGATGGAAAAGGACACGACCGGTTTTGAAGTAGCGTACCAGATACGGAGCGAGCGGCCCGGGTCAAAATACAAGGAAGTGCGGAATGTTCCGATCATTATGCTGACCGCCATTAACCAGGTGACCAATTCCCGCTTCTCACTGGACGACAAGGAAAACTTTTTACCGGGCGTTAATGATTTCTTGACAAAGCCGGTTAATTTTGATTCCCTGCTTGAGAAAGTGGCGAAATACACCTGACCCACGCATAAGGAAAACATCTGATGAAGGCACGATTCAAAGCGAAAATCGGCGTAAAGCTTGTGGTCAGCCTGATGTCAGTTGTCGTCATAAGCGGAATCAGCTCGATCATTATAAGCCGCAATGTCATAAACAAGAATGTCGTGGGGCAGGCCTACGAGGAAGTTCGGGTCAACCTCAACACCGCGCAGTATATCTATTATAAACGCATCAATATAATATATCTTTTCACAAACCACCTGGCATCCCTCGGCTATCTGCAGACGGCCATTCTGCAGAACAACCGGTATCTCCTGTATGAAAAACTCAACGAGGTCAAGAAAGAGCTCGATATCGACTTAATGACGATTACTGACGGCGCCGGCAGGGTTATTGTGCGGGCGAATAATTTTGGGAAAGCGGGAGATGATGTAAGCAGCGACCAGTACATCCGATACGTGCTGGGCAACGGGAAATCGTGTTCCGGCACCGATATTATTTCGCGTGATTTTCTTCTGCGGGAAGGAAAAGAATTCGCGGACCAGGCTTTCATTAAGGTCATTCCCACGCCGCGCGCCCGTCGTATCGATAAGACCGTTGAAACGAACAGCATGTGTATCAAAGCGGCCGCGCCCATTTTCAGCGGCAACCGGCTGATCGGCGTCATCTACGGCGCCAAGCTTCTCAATAATAATTTCGAGCTGGTGGACAGGATCAAAAATCTGCTCTTCAAGGACGAGCGCCTGGGCGGGTATGATATCGGGACTGTTACCATATTCATGGACGATCTTCGGATATCAACCAACGTCAAAAACCGCGACGGAAAGCGTGCGGTGGGGACCCAGGTTTCCGAAGAGGTATACCGGAAGGTGATAGAGCGTGAGCAGGTATGGCTGGACAAGGCCTTTGTGGTCAACAACTGGTATCTGTCGGGTTACAGCCCCATTTATGATATCAAACAGAAGGTGATCGGCATTCTCTATGTCGGCATACTTGAAGAGAAGTACAATCAGATCGAACGAAACGCGACTATTTTCGCCCTTCTGGTCACCCTGATCACGGCCTTTATCGCGGTGATCCTGTCCGTATACCTGATCAGGAGCATTATCACCCCCATACGGCACCTTGTGGCGGCGTCCAAACAGATGGCAATGGGCAACTACCGGAAAATCGACTTCACGTCGGTTGACGAGCTGGGCTACCTGTGCATGACCTTCAACACCATGATCGATGCGATTTCAGAGCGCGATCGGAAGCTGAAGGAGCAGACGGAGATGCAGATGGCGCAATCGGAGAAACTCGCCTCCCTGGGAAGGCTCGCTTCCGGCATAGCCCACGAGATCAACAATCCCCTGACCGGCGTTCTCACCTACAGCACGGTGCTGTACGATGAGATTAAGGACCCCGGATATCGGTCCGACTTGAAGGTTATCATAGATGAAACCCTGCGGTGCCGTGAAATCGTAAAGGGCATCCTGGACTTCGCCCGGGAAACAAAGATCGAGAAGAGGCCGGGGAGCATCAACAAGATCATCACGGAACTCCTGTCAATCATTGAAAAGCATGTCACTTTTCAGAACATACGAATTAAAAAAGATTTGGCAGAAAATCTTCCGGATATTAATATTGATATCAACCAGATCAAGTCCGTTTTCAACAACCTTGCAATGAATGCCGCTGACGCGATGCAGGAAGGGGGCGAAATGACCATCTCAACCGAGTATAACGAATCGAATAAAAAAATAATCTGCAGGGTTGCCGACACCGGCATCGGCATCAAGGAAGAAAATCTCAACAAGATCTTTGACCCGTTTTTTACGACCAAGGAAACCGGGAAAGGAACCGGCCTGGGACTCTCGGTCACCTACGGTATTATTAAGCGGCATAACGGGACCATCAGGGTGGTGAGCACCGAGGGCGCGGGAACGACTTTTACCATCGAGTTTCCGGTGGACACGGGCGTTGACGATGTGTTGATAAAAACAATGACCACCGGCTGAGGGATGCATCATGGACAAAAAAATTAAAATACTGATTATTGACGACGAGGATATCGTCCTGAAGAGCAGTCTCCGGATTCTGAAGAATAAGGATTACGAGATAGACACGGTATATTCGGGCGACGAGGGTCTGAAGCTCGTCGATACGAAGGAGTATGATATCGTCATTACGGATCTGAAAATGCCGGGGCTGAGCGGTATGGAGGTGCTCTCAACGCTGAGAAAAAACAAGCCTGAGATAACGGTCATCATATTCACCGGATTCGCGACAGTGGAGAACGCGCGCGGGGCTCTTAAAATGGGCGCCTTCGATTATATCCCCAAACCATTCACCAATGAGGAGCTCAGGAGCGTGGTGGAGAATGCCGTCACGTCCCGAGAGGCGAATTCACACGCAAACATGCTGGACCTTATGGCGATCGTCTCCCACGAGATGAAGAGCCCGGTGTCCGCGGTCCACACCACCGCCGAAACCCTGTACCGGGGGTACCTGGGGAACCTCGACCCGGAACAGCAGAAGACCGTGGAGAAAATCCTCCGGAACTGCCAGTACCTTGAAGACATCATACGTAATTATATCGACCTGTCGAAAATGGATCTCGACAATCTCGCGTCATTCACCAAGAAGATCGACCTGGTCGGCGACGTGATCCAGCCCGTCATCGATATACCGGAAAACAAGGACAATCTTAAGCATATGACAATCGTGGCGGACTTCGCGGTCAGGCCCCTGGTAACCGGCGATCCGATACTCCTGAACATCGTGGTCTCCAACCTCATCAACAATGCCATCAAGTACGGGAAGCCCGATACGCCGGTAACGGTCCGTCTGTGCGAGGACGATGCAAACTACATCGTCTCCATTCGTAACGAGGGCGTGGGCATATCGAAGGAGGATATTGAGCAGAGGCTTTTTAAAAAGTTCAGCCGCCTGAAGCAGAAAGGGACGGAAGGGGTGAAGGGCTCGGGGCTGGGCCTGTATATCTGCAAGAAAATAATAGAGAAGCATCAGGGAAGGATACGGGTCGAATCTGAGCCGGGGGAATACACCACATTCTATTTCAGCATCCCAAAGTAGCGGCCCCGCAGTCGGGATGCCGCAGCGGACAACAACCCGGTGCGTGACGAGAGCCGGAAGATGCACTATCCCGGTTACGGGTTTCGGAAGAACGCTCAAGAAGGATGGCAATGCGAGAGAAGAATCTGATTCTGGTAATCGACGACGATCCTGATATGCAGTCGTCATTGAAGCTGACGCTGGAATCCGCCGGATATCGGGTCATTGCCGCCGGCAGCGGTGCGGAAGGACTCAGGCTCTTTCATGAGAATAATCCAGCCCTCATCCTGTGCGACATTATGATGGAAAAAATAGACACCGGTATTCGGCTCGTACGCGAAATCCGGGAGAATAATACCGAGGTTCCCCTATACTTGATAAGCGATATCGGCTGGCTCACGTCGGCCAATATCGACATCTATGAGCTGGGCTGCAGCGGCTCTCTCCAAAAGCCGTATAATGTGAATGATCTTTTGCGGATCGTTAAACATGAGATGGAGAAACTGTGATGCAGACCTGGCGGCGGTACAAGTGGTGGAAAAAAACAGTAGCGATATCCGGTTCTTGTTTGCGCCCCGGAGCATTGCCGTCATCGGCGCCTCCAACGATACGGACAAGATCGGATATAAGATCCTCTGCAATATCGTCTCCGGCGGTTACCGGGGCGAAATCTATCCCGTCAATCCCCGGGGCGGCGAGGTCCTGAACCGCACGGTGTATAAAGATATTGAGGATGTCAGCGGCGCTGTTGATGTCGCGTCCATTGTCATTCCGGCGCGGTTCGTACTGGACGCGGTCGTCCGGTGCGCCCGGAAGGGCGTCAAGTTCGTGCAGATAATAACCTCCGGATTCTCGGAGACGGGCAACGCCGAAGAAGAGCGAAAGATAGTGGCCGCGGCCCGCGAGCACGGTATGCGGGTCCTGGGGCCCAATATTTTCGGTCTCTATTCGTCGGAAGTCTCGCTCAATTCGACCTTTTCGGCAACCGGCATCCTGCCGGGACGAGTTGCGATACTCACCCAGAGCGGCGCGCTCGGGATCGCACTCATCGGCAAGACCGCTGTGGAAAACATCGGCCTTTCGGCAATCGTCTCAATCGGGAACAAGAGCGACATTGACGAGGCGGACCTCCTCGACTATCTCATCCATCATGACACCACCGGGGTCATCCTGATGTATGTCGAGGGGGTCAAGAACGGCGAGCGGCTGATCGAAGCCCTGATGCGGACCACCGGGCGGAAGCCGGTGGTGGTGATCAAGTCGGGGCGTTCCAAGCGGGGCGCCCAGGCGGCCGCGTCGCACACCGGTTCCCTGGCGGGATCCGATGATATCTTCGACGCCATCATGAAACAGTGCGGCGTCATCAGGGCTGACAGCATCGAGGACGCGTTCAACTGGTGCAAGTTCCTGGCGTTCACGCCGAAACCGAAGGGAAACCGGTGCGTTATCATCACCAACGGCGGGGGCGTCGGCGTCATGGCCACCGACGCATGCGAGCGCTACGGCGTCGATCTCTACGACGATCAGGCGGTGCTGAAGGAGTCGTTCGAACCGGTGGTTCCCTCCTTCGGCTCAACGAAAAACCCGGTGGACCTGACCGGCGGGGCGAACGCGAAAGATTACGACCGGGCGCTTACCGTGCCGACGGTGAGCCCCGGCATCGACGCGACCATAGCGCTCTACTGCGAGACCGCGACCTTCGAGTCTGCCGACCTGGTTCCGATGATCCGCGAAACCTACCGGAAGCACCGGGAAGCCGAAAAACCGGTCACCTACGCCATCGTCGGCGGCAGGGCGGTTGAGGACGCAATTCTAACATTGCGCCGTGAGAATATCCCCGTCTACGGCGACGTGTATGAAGCCGTGTCCTCCCTGGGGATGCTGTACCGGTACCAGCGCTCTCTCAGCGACACGTGCGACGTCACCGACGACGCGGTCATCGATGTCGCCGCCATTGACCGCATCATCGACGGGGCGCTCGCGGAAAACCGTCATTTTCTGCTGGCTCATGAGGGTTCGGCCGTGATGCGGGCAGCGGGCGTGCAGATACCGCAGACCAGGGTGGCCCGCTCCATCGACCAGGCGGTTGAGTTCGCCGAGGAGATCGGCTATCCCCTGGTTCTCAAAGTGGTGTCCAAGGACATACTCCACAAGAGCGACGCCGGCGGCGTTGCGCTCGATATCGTCAACAAAGAAGAGGTGATGGACGCTTACGAGGCCGTCATGCACAACTCACGCGCCTTCAAGCCCGACGCCAGCATCGAAGGCGTCGAGGTGTGCGAGATGGCAGCCAAGGGCACGGAGATCATCGTGGGCGCCCGGCGCGATCCCTCCTTCGGCCCCATCGTCATGTGCGGCTTCGGTGGCATCTATGTTGAGGTGATGAAGGACGTCGCCTTCCGCGGGTTCCCCTTCAACCGTGCCGAGGCGATGAAGATGCTCAAGGAGCTTCGTTCATTCCCGCTGCTTCTGGGCGTGCGGGGCGAGCCGCGGAAGGATATCGAAGGGCTTATCGAAGCGATCATCACGGTGGGGACGGTGATCAGGAAGTGCCCGCGTATCACGGACATAGAGATAAATCCCGTCGTCGTGTACGAGCAGAAGCGCGGCCACAAGGCGGTTGACAGCCGAATTCTCATCACGGGCTGAGGAAGCGCGCCGTGCGTTTGTTAAGCCGCGCTCTATACTATGGCTGAGGAGGGACATGATGAAAAGAATACTGATCGCATCGACGCGCGAGGGGGCGGGCAAGACCAGCATCATCGCGGGCATATCGCTGGCGGTGCAGAAAAAATACGGATACATCAAGCCGCTGGGCGACCGGCTGGTCTACAAGCGGAAGAAGAACGTGGATCACGACGCGATGGTACTCCTGAAGCTGCTGGGCATAGACGCCGAACCGGACAGCATATCCCTGGGATTCGCGCATTCCAAGCT
>Ga0154692_128_pt1 | contig 17558 bp, 17 predicted proteins | sample Rifle2008BG13ft_FD_116121 | JGI IMG/M metagenome (GOLD analysis project Ga0154692, IMG submission 116121) | Spirochaetes bacterium RBG_13_51_14
GGCAGAATCGGTCCATCCCATGGTACAGCGGCGCGACCGTGCTTGACGCACTTGAAGAGTTCGAGAATGCGAATGAGATTGAAGACAAGCCCTTTCGCATGCCGGTACAGGACGTGTACAAGTTCACCCGCTTCGGAGACAACCGTAGAATCGTAGCGGGCACGATCCTGACCGGTTCCCTCGCCGTGGGCGACAGCGTCCTCTTTTTCCCCTCCGGCAAGAAAAGCGTCATAAGGAGCATTGAAGTCTTCAACGCACCACCCCTGTCATTTGCTGCGGCTCCCTCCGCGGTGGGCTTCACCCTGGACGAGCAGATATATGTACCCCGGGGCGAGCTTGTCGTCAAGGCCAATGAAAAGAAACCACACGTCACATCCCGGATTAAGGCAAACCTCTTCTGGCTCGGCAAAAAACCGATGACGATGAAAAAAGAATATCATCTCAAGACCGGCAGCGCAAAAGTTCTGGTAAAAATCGAACAGATTTCCCGAATACTGAACGCGGATACCCTCCAGTGGACCGACACAAAAGTAATCATAGATCGGCACGACGTTGCCGAATGCGTTCTTCAGCTCGCCAGCCCGATAGCCTTTGACACGGCAGAGGAAAATTCGATGACAAGCCGTTTCGTCATCATCGACGAGTATGAAATCTCGGGGGGCGGGATAATCCATCAGGATATCAACGACAGCCAGACCTGGGTCCGAGATAACGTGTATCTCCGCAACAACAAATGGGAAACAAGCGGAATCCCAACCGAACAGCGGGCCGATCGATACAATCAGAAATCGGCGTTGATCCTCATCACCGGCAAAAAGGATACGGGTAAGAAGACCATCGCGAGGGCCCTGGAAAAAAAGCTCTTCGATGACGGCAAGATCGCATATTTCCTCGGTATTGGCAATGTCCTCTATGGAGTCGACGCCGACATCAAAGGACGCTCCATTCTCGAAAATGAGAATCTTGAACACATCCGTCGGCTTGCGGAAATCGCCCACATCATGATGGAGGCGGGCATCATCTTGATCGTGACCGCCATCGAGCTGCGGCAGAGCGATCTTGAAATAATAAAAACCATCGTGAATCCGGACAAGATAGAAGCGATCTGGATAGGCGATGAGGGCACCACCGATCTTGTTTGCGATCTGTATATTGAAAACGTTGAAAACACTGATGAAGTAGTCGGCATCATAAAAGAGAATCTTCAGGAAAAAAGAATTATCTTCAGGCCATGATGATGCTCTAACCTTATGGAACGCACCTATGCTGTCATACTGGCGGGCGGCCGGGGTCTGCGTCTCAACAGGACCACCCCCAAGCAATTTCTTTCCCTTGGCGGAAAGCCGATTATCGTTTGGTCGTTGGAGGCATGCCATTCACTTGCGGAAATCGACCATATACTCGCGGTGATACCGGAGGAATATATAACGCAAACTGACGAGATCGCGCGGGTATTTCATATCCACAAGCTTCTGAAAATAATTCCCGGGGGCTCCACCCGCCAGGAATCGGCTTATAACGCGCTCATCTCCCTCCCTTTCAACGATGAAGATGTTCTTATTTTCCATGATGCGGCCCGTCCGTTCATCAGACCGGACACGCTCCGCAAATGTGTCATGGAAACAAAAGAACACGGCGCCTCCGCGGTCTACGTCCCCCTTCAGGATACCGTAGCTGAAATCAGGAATGATTTCGTCTCGACGGTCCCTCCCCGGGACCGCATGTATTACGCGCAGACGCCGCAGGGATTCAAGTTCGCGCTCATCAAGAGCGCGCATGAAACGGCTGTCCGCAACGGTGTTACCGCAACCGATGACGTTTCCCTGGTGCTCGCCGCCGGGTACAGGGTCAAAATGATTGAAGGCGAATATTCCAATTTCAAGATTACCACAGACTTTGATTATCAGGCCGCCTGCCGCATGGCGGAAACCATCCATAAAAAACGGTGACGGTAATTGCAATGTACGGTAAACCGGATGCCCGGAAAAGGCTGACCGCTCTTATTACCGGGGCCTCATCGGGTCTCGGAGAATCCATGGCAAAAAATCTCTCCCGGCGCGGTCATGATCTCATACTGGTGAGCGAAAACCTCCCCGAGCTTAACCGCGTGAAGGGCGAGATCGAAGCGCTGCGAGCCGGTCCCGTCACGGTGCTGGCAATGGATCTTTTCAAGCAGGATTCCGCGGAACGGATTTTCGAATTCTGCCGGCGCCGCAACATGCCGGTGGACATCCTGATAAATTGCGCCGGCATATTTCTGAACATCGATCGCGAGCTGAACAATATCAAGTGTGTTGAAAGCATCATCAACCTGCATGTGATGTCGCTCGCAAAGCTCTGCTTTCTTTTCGGCGGAGTGATGATGGGGCGGAAGCAGGGGTATATTCTCAATGTGTCTTCAATCGCGGCCGAATTTTGCGACCCGGCCTCCCTTACCTACGGGCCGACGAAACGATTTATTCTGGCATTATCGGAAGCGCTCCACTGCGAATGGAAAAATCATAATATCACGGTCACCTGCCTCACGCCGGGCGGAATCCGCACCAATTTCTTCAGGGCCAATGACGTTCTTCTTCCGCCGGTCATTAAGTACAGCCTCATTGAACCGGATGCCTGCGCCGAAATCGGGATCAATGCAATGTTCCGCGGAAAATTGAGAATCACGCCCGGAATTTTCGGCAAGCTCCAATCGCTGTTTCTGAGGATTGTGTCGCGACCTTCCACGTATGATTGTATTAAGAAATCGTACTTTTCTATGATGAGCAGAAGATAGGCTGTATCATAGTTTAATACGATGGACAATTATTGTTACCTCCCGCGTGAAATGACATCCCCCTACAAAAAAAATATCAGGCTTAAAAAAATCAGTTGATTATTTAATCAAAAGACGGAAAAAATCATGCATATCGCAACGCTCCCTGAATCGGCGTGGCACGTCGCAAAAGAGCTGGTTATTGCATTAAGCATCATGGTATTCAAAAAATTCTCATTGCTGATCACCGTTGCATCAGCCGCAGCGATAATTGCATCGCCGATACCGGCATTCGCCGTGGATATCAGTTTCGGGGGAACCGTGAAATGCAACTGGTGGAAGCCCGCATGGAACAACGGCAGGCTGATTCTGTATCCACCAGACAATGTGAGTTTCATTGACACCTATGCCCCGAAATATCCGGTCATTCAGAATTTCATGTACGGGCCGGATCTATCAATACAGTTCCTGCGCGGCTGGGAGACAGCCATCTCATTCAGGTACGGACAGGCGTCTACGAAAGGGGGCAATATGTCGATATATCCCGGCCGTGTATATCGAATCATTCGTATCGACATAAAGGAGTACGACATCTATGCGAACCTCGGTTACTATATCCTAGATTTCTTAAAACTATACGGGGGTTTGCGTGTCGAGGTGATCACGTATAAAAACGAATATGATCATGTCGAAATAATGCCCCTGGTGAACATGTTCCATATCAATATCGAAGGCCAGACTCTGAATGTAATCCCTGAGATCGGCATTTCTCTCAGCGCCCCGTTATCACGCTTCTTCACCCCCATATTCAATTGCTCAGCCGCGTTCCTGTCCGGCTCAGAAAAAACAGAATACAAAAACTCATACGACCAGTCGGGTCCGCAATTGAACTTTTCCAGAATTCCAGCCGGGCGGTACTATGCCGTAGGCGGCACGGCGTCTTTGAGCTTGAAAATTACCATCCCCCGGACCGACGCATCCGTCGGCATGGGCGCGTATTATCGCATTCTGCGGTATATTCAAAAGACAACGGACCGCGGCATCTTTGATCTCGACGCGTCGCACGATCATAATTACGGACTGTTCTGCTCTGTGTCATACTCGATTTCGTTTGATGAAAGAAAAAAACGTCGCGTATGGATTCCCCGCCCCAGTTATGATTGACACGGTCATGCTGAAAATAATCTCTGTGAAACCGTTTTCATCATTAAAAAACTTGACATCAATGTGAGTAATACATATGTGTCTTTGAACTAAATCACAAACGAGGTGGTTTTCATGATAGGCTGCACGTACGGTTCCTTCTTTCAGGTTACCGTTGCCGGCGGATCATACCAGGAGGGCCTGGTTACCCACATCCAGGGCGTCCCCTCCGGCATACCCGTGCTGGAGGAGGAGATATACTTTGACCTGCTCCAGCGGAAACCGGGCCAGGGCGAGCTGTCGTCGCCCCGGCGCGAGCCGGACATACCCGTCATCTATACCGGCTTAAACGCAGCGGATACCATGACCGGCTTTCATAATGAAGGATACACGAACGGAACGCCCCTGACGATCCTGATACCCAACCTGGACCGGCACTTCGAGCATATCGAGCAGTACCGCGCCACGAACCGGACGCCGCGCCCGGGACACGCGTCATACGCATCGTACCAAAAATACGGGCAATGGGACGACTCGATCGGCGCCGGGATCTTCAGCGGCCGGTATACCGCTACGATCGTCGCGGCCGGCACGGTCGCGAAAAAGATTCTCCTCGATCACGGCGTTGAAATTTTCGCTTTCGTGCGCGAAGCCGCCGGGGTCGCCATGGAGGATATTGATTACGACACCATCCGCGACCGTGTTGCAGCATTTAAAAAGGTCCGCCGCGACATGGATCCCGTTTACAACCTTGTCTACCGTGAAGGCCGTATCACGCCCGGCATGCGCTTTGTCGAAAAAATATCCGTGCTGGCTGAAATTGAAAAAATGGTCCCCGACATAAAAAGAAAACCGCTCACCGAAAAGGAAACGGCCGCTCTGGCCGAGCAGGGGCTCCACCCGGTCCTGAACTGCCCGCACCTGGAAAGCGCGCGGTCCATGTACGATAAAATCATCGCCGTCCGCGACAGCGGCGATTCCAGCGGCGGCATCGTTGAAGTCGTAGCACGGGGAGTCCCCGCCGGAATTGGCGAGCCGGTTTTCAGCAAGCTTGACGGTGAGCTGGGAAGAATGATGAGCATCGGGACCGTCAAGGCCGTAGAAATCGGGGCGGGCGTGAGCGTCAAGAACATGACCGGAAGCCAGAGCAACGATCAGATGTTCATGAAGAACGGGAAGGTCTCATTTTCAAGCAATAACAGCGGCGGAATCACCGGCGGTCTATCCACCGGCCAGGATATCGTCGCACGTTTGGCCATCAAGCCTACCCCGACGATCGCCAAGCCGCAGAAAACCATCGACAAAGTTGCGCTGTCGGACGCGGAACTTGCCGCGGTTACCCGGCGCGATCCGACCATTGTTTCCCGCGTATGGCCGGTCGCAGAGGCCTTCATGGCTATCGTGATCCTTGATCAAATGATAATCAACATAGCTCATCAGGAAATGAGAAAGAAATACGACAGGTAATTGATGCGAACAGCCGCCTGCGGTTCCGGGTGGTATGATAAAAAATGAAAATCTACCACCATTTACCCGAACACAAAAATCTCTTCGTAAATCCGGTGGCCACTATCGGCACCTTCGACGGAGTTCACCTCGGCCATCGGAAAATACTCTCCGCACTGCTGGAAGCATCCAGAGAAAAATCCGGAGATCCCGTGGTTATCACCTTCTCGTCGCACCCGCGGAAAATCCTCAATCCGGAACTGCCGACAAAAATATTAACCACGACTGAGGAAAAAGTCAACGCCATATACAATTTTGGAATCCCCAACATCATCCTTCTCAACTTTACCCCGCATATGGCCCAGATGCACGCCATCGATTTCTACAATGAGATCCTCATTGGAAGGCTGGACGCAAAATATCTCGTTGTCGGCTACGACCATGCGTTCGGTAAAAACCGCGAAGGTGATTACGACTTCCTGACTGAACTCTCTTCGAAGACCGGCATGGAAATCATCAGAATTGAAGAAGAGGACCGGTACGAGCAGCCGGTCTCGTCGACGTGGATCAGGAGAGAAATCGAAAGCGGCAACATTAGCAAAGCCAACAGACTGCTGGGATGGCGCTATACTCTCGCCGGCACGGTGATACCGGGCAAGGGACGCGGCAGGGTCCTCGGTTTTCCCACCGCCAATATCAATCCGGTCAATCAGGACAAAATAATCCCGGGGGACGGTGTCTATGCGGTCTGCGTTATGTTTGAAAACGGCATGAAGAAAAAGGGCATGCTCAACATCGGAACAAACCCGACATTCTCTGATGACGTCAGAAGTATTGAGGTTAATATATTTGACTTCAGCGATTCTATATACGGCAGGGTCATTACCGTGGAATTTCACGAGCTGATACGGAATGAGATAAAATTCGAATCAGGAACAAAACTCGCGGAACAGATGGAGCGCGATAAATATTCCGTGATGCAGCTCCTGGGTGCGCCGGATGATTCAACATAAATTCATACAACGGCTGAACCAGTCCGGCGATATGCGGTATTCCCGGTATACCGCTGCGGAATATGGATCAAAGGATACCTGCTCAATCATGAAAAAAAGACGCGCATCGATTCACCGTAATAAACACCTTCGATAAACGTTACGAAATCTTTTACAAATATATGTACATGTGTACATTCCCATCGTCTATCTGACTGCGAATACCAGCTATGAAGTGATTCAGCGGGCAAAGGAAGAAACCAAATCCTACGGATATTTGTTAAAACCGGTTAAGGGGATCGATCTCCACTGGACCATCAATACCGCCCTGAAGCGTCACCAGCTTGAACGGCCCGGGTAACCGTTATTCCCATTCTATCGTGCTCGGCGGTTTTGACGAAATATCATACACAACCCGATTGATGCCCTTGATCTCGTTTATAATCCGGTTGGATATTTTGCGGAGCACCGGCTCAGGCAGATAGGCCCAGTCCGCGGTCATGGCATCAACCGAGGTGACGCCGCGGATGGCGATCACGTTCTCGTAGGTTCGGCTGTCGCCCATGACCCCCACTGACTTGACCGGCAGGTACACCGCGAAAATCTGCCACAGGTCATTGTAGAGGCCTGCCTCCTTGATTTCCCGGACGACGATGTCATCCGCTTCCTGTAGGATTCGTATGCGCTCCGGAGTCACCGCGCCGATGATGCGGATGGCGAGTCCCGGTCCCGGGAAGGGCTGCCGGTTGATGATTTCCCCGGGCATGCCGAGGACCCGTCCGAGTTCCCGTACCTCGTCCTTGAACAGCTCCTTCAGTGGTTCAATAACCCTTCCGGATTTTATCAGCTTCAGCACTTCGGGCACGCGGTTGTGGTGGCTCTTGATGGTATCGGACGGTCCCTTGGTGGAGACCGATTCGATCACATCCGGGTACAGGGTGCCCTGGGCAAGAAAATCAAACTTCCCGATTTTCCGCGCCTCTTCCATGAAGACCTTGATGAATTCGCGTCCGATGATCCGCCGTTTCTTCTCGGGATTTTCCACCCCTTTAAGCTTTTTCAGAAATCGTGCCGAGGCGTCTACGTATATCAGGTTGAGCTTCATGTGCTTCTTGAACCGCTCAACCACTTGCTCGTGCTCGTTCTTTCGTAAGACGCCGTTGTTGACAAATACGCAGAAGAGACGGCTGCCGATCGCCTTCTGCAGCAGCACCGCCGTAACCGACGAATCCACGCCGCCGGACAGGCCCAGCAGCACGGCTCCGTCTCCGACTTCCTTCCTGATTGATTCCACGGACGATTCAATGAATGATCGCATGTTCCATGAGGGCCGCAGACCGCAGACCTCAAACAGGAAATTGCCCAGTATTTTGTTACCCTTGACGGTATGATAGACTTCTGGATGAAACTGGACTCCATACACCTTTTTTTCCCTGTTTTCTATGGCTGCGATCTCGGCATTTTCCGACGACGCCACGACCGCGAACCCGGCCGGCGGCGATACAACCTTGTCGCCGTGGCTCATCCATACCTGTTCGCGCCGGTCCATCCCTTTAAACAGAGGCGACGACCCCTTTATATCGATCATCGCCCTTCCGTATTCCTTGAATGAGGCCCGGTCGATTGATCCGTTAAAAGCCCTGACTACCTGGTACAGACCGTAGCAGATCCCCAGGATTGGAATGTTGAGTGAGAAAATTTCCGCCGCGGCATGGGGGGCGTTCTTCTCATACGTCGATGAAGGCCCGCCGGAAAGTATGATGGCCACCGGCTTTTCCTTCGCGATGTCCTCAACCGGATAGTAATACGGCACTATCTCCGCGTACACCTGCAGATCTCTAATCCTTCGCGCGATGAGCTGCGTGTACTGGGAGCCGAAATCAAGAATGACGATTCGTTCTTCGGGAATCTGTACCGTATGTTCTATCATGCATTATCCTCTGTCGCGCTTGATGTAGTCCCGGTACCCCATCTTGTTCAATGCCTCGTTTCTTCCGGATATTTTTTCCGCCATCTCCTTCCGGTACTGTGCAAGACGTTCGGCGCATGATTTGTCCCCTAGCGACAGGATGCTTACGGCAAAGAGCGCAGCGTTGGCGCCGCCCGCTTTCCCCGCCGCCATGGCGGCAACGGGAATTCCCGCCGGCATCTGGATAATCGAAAGTATCGAATCCAGGCCGCCGGCAATGCTCGTTTCCACCGGCACTCCGATTACCGGGAGGGTCGTGTGTGCGGCGACAACACCGGGCAGGTGTGCGGCGCCTCCGGCAACGGCGATGATGACCTTGATCCCCCGATCGGCGGCGGAGGCCGCCCATTGTCGTGTTTGTTCAGGAGTCCGGTGCGCCGATGAAATTATTATTTCAAATGAGACATTGCAGTACTCGAGAATCTCAAAGCACTCTTTAACTTTCGACAAATCCGAATCGCTCCCCAGTATTACCCCTACAGCTGCCATGGCCTTCTCCTCGGTAGTAAGAATATTCGATTATCCAGCGCCGCGCCCGCGTGAATTTAAATCAATACCGACTTTTTTCATTAAGGAAATAACCGCGGAATTTTTGTCAATAATGAAATGGATATTGGAACACTAGACTTGTTACATATCTAAATAAAAATTGACATTTGCCCCCGCCGCAAGCGGCGGGGGCAAATATTCAATAATTATGTTAGTTTAGCAGCAAGTCTAATATATAATTGAATCATATAATCTTCTTGACTAAAAGAATCAGCTCTTACTAAATACTTCACGGAAACATTATTGCAGCGTACCTGTATGATAAGATGCCCCGGCATCTCGGAGTAATGAAAAAAACCACGGATAATACGCGTTAATCTTAATGAGATATGCCATAGTTATATTCTGCGTTGTCATTATCATTATCATAATCTTTATTCTAAAATCAACCTCTTTTCCGGCCAAAATACGAAAAGCCGAAGAATATCTTGACGGCGGCTTTATCAGCAAGGCGAACGAGATAGTAAAAAAAATCCTTGAACGGAAGGGCGATTATGTTCCCGCACGCTATCTCCGCGCCCTGATACTGATGAAGCAGAACCAGTATCTGCTGGCGATATCTGAATTCAACGCGGTTCTGAGCCTGCCGAATTTCAACAAGTTTATCAATGAAATCGATATACACTACCATCTAGCCCGACTCTACAATGAGACCAAAAACTTCCCCAAAGAAATTGATGAATACAAGATAATACTCACCTTTAATCCAGACGACCTCGTATCAAACCATCGGATCGGTCACGCGCTGTATCAGAAGAAGGATTACAAGAAAGCGCGGGAACACCTGACGAAGGCGATCTCCATAGATCCATCACTCTCCGACGCGTATCTCCCGCTGGGGATATCCTGTTTTTATATTTCCGATTTTGAAAAGAGTGAAGAATATCTCACTCAGGCGCTGAAAGTGCCGGGCGATCATAGCGATACCCAGTTTTTCCTGGGGTCCATCTATCAGATGAAAAAGGATTATAAAAACGCCATTCCGATGTACGAAAATGCGAAGCGTGAGCGTAAATATTATTTAAAAAGCCTTTATAAAATCGGGGAGATTTACTTTCACCTTGAAGAGTATGAAAGCGCCATTGAAGTGCTCGAGCAGGGCCTGGTGGCTCTCAAGGAAAACAACGAGGAATCGCATGAATACCGGTATCTTCTCGCCGAATGCTATGAGCATCAGAATAAAATTAAAGAAGCCTATCATCACTGGACAAAAATCTCCGAAGAAAATCCGAATTTCCGCGGAACGCGTTTGAAGCTGGAATCATATCAGGAGATTCTGGGCAATGAAAGCCTCATGACCATGTTTCTTTCATCGCTTGAAGCGCTGCAGCCGACCATTGTGGAAATGATATCAAGCCTCAATTTCAATATCATCTCAAAAGAACAAATAAGCCCCAACGAATATCAGTATAAAGCCTACAATATTAAAAGAATAAACGATCCTCCCATACTCATTTATTTCCACCGTACCACCCGTGAAATATCCGAAGACAGCCTCAATGATTTCCAGAAAAAGATAATTCAGGAAAAATGCAAAAACGGTATGTATATAACAACGTCCAGATTCAGCATCAGAGCAAAATCGATCGCGCAGTCAACAACGATCGAACTGTTTGATTCTGAGTATCTTAAAAGGGTCATTGAAAGAATACGATCCAAGAGGCGGGTGAAGTAAAATATGAAGAATCATTTTGTTGTCGCATGCTGTTGTGTGTCCCTTTTCCCCGCCATTTTTGGATGCTCTCTTGACCCGGAAAAAAAATTAAACGACGCCGTTGAGCAGTACATTGAAAAAAAGCCCGGATCCCTCCAGTCGTTGGAACAGCAATTCATTCGTGCCGTTTCAGTCGACTCTGTTGAAAAAACTGATCTGCATACGAACGGGACCGTTCTCTTTACCAAGGATGAAAACAGCATAAAAACCCTTTATACGAGAAATTGCACCCTCACCCTTGATGACGGCAATGAAGTGAAGTATGTCGATCTCAACAATGATTACGCCGTGATCGGCGACGAATTGCGGTTTTCGCTTTTTGACGGTGCCTGTGATCACTATTTCGATGAAACAATCGGCGATAAGAAAAATCCCATCAAGTCCCTTGTCATCGACAATGGAGATATAATCTATTATAAGGACTACCGGCTCTATCGTTACCATATCATGCATCGTTCCAGCGAGCAAATCCTTGATGAAACATTTCCTCCACCGTATACGAATTACTTCACGGTTCAGCTGTACGTCAAGAAGACAGTGCTGTGCGTTCTGGCCGGAATAGCCGGCTCATACTACTACAGCATCGTGAATACCGGCACAAAATCAGTTGTTCTCAAAAATATCAACATGTCCTCATCAAAACATCACACCGGCGACAATGCCATTTACTATATAGCCGGTGATTCCGGTAACTGGAATCTGGCGCAATGGGATATGGATAAAAAGTCAAAAAAATCACTGGCCGATTTTTCAGACCTTATCGACATCGAACTGACCGGGCAGGGATACCTGTGGGAAAACAGCGCCGGTATCTGGTTATCGGAATACGGCAAAAAAGGAACGCGCATCCCCTTCAACTATGAACTCGCTGGAAAATACAATGACCGGGTGTTATTAAAATATCGGGAAACATATCACTTTATTGATATGAAAAAGATGATCGCCGCCATCAGCATGCTCGTTGATAAAGCCCCGGAACTGTTTGGAAGTGGCAATAAACCGAACACTCCTTCTGTTAAACAGCCTCTGTAAATTAACCGGCCCAAGCAGCCGCCATATTGTTTCATACCTTATTCGGACGATGCACGTGTCTCAACATTATGTATCTACGTTTAAGAATTAAAAATACCTCTATTGCTCTTGACAAATCGAGAAGAAAGAATAATATCATACAAAACTGCCATCAATGTAAAAAACTGTTCGTGTAGAGTAGCAGTCATGCTTGAAATTATTACCGTGGGCGTCGCGCAGATAAAAAATTCATCTTCACCGTCCGTCCTGCGAACAATTCTCGGCAGCTGTGTCGGGATCTGCCTATACGATCGCGTTAAAAAAATCGGCGGAATGGCCCACATCCTACTTCCGGTCAACCAGAAAGTTGGCTCAAGTCCTGAAAAATACGCGAATACCGCCATACCGATGCTCGTGAAAATGCTATTACACGAAGGAGCGAAAATTGAATACCTGTCCGCAAAAATCACCGGCGGCGCATCCATGTTTAAAATCGGTTCCAATATAAGCCTTGGCCAGATTGGCATCCGCAACATCGAACAGACAAAACAGGAGCTGCAGAAACTGGGCATTGCCATTCTTGTGGAGGATGTCGGCGGAAATCAGGGCAGGGTTATAGATTTCTACCTGGAAGACGGCCGTATGAAGGTCAAGGCCGGCGGACAGGAAAAGATCTACTATAAAGTTTAATCTCGGTCGTCCGGAGACTATTTATGGACCAGAATATAAAACAGCGAATAGAAACAATTATAAGCAACATTGATCAATTGCCGCCACTTCCCGAAGTCGCCAGCAGAGTCATCAATATGGTCAACGACCCCGATGTTTCTTTCAAGCAGGTCGCTCAGGAAATATCGAAAAACCAGGCCATGACGACGAACATCCTGAAACTGTGCAACTCAGCCTATTTCAGCAAAGGAAATGAGATCATCTCCATAGACCGGGCAATCGTAACCCTGGGTCTTAAGGAAGTGAAAGATATTGTCCTCCTTGTCGCAGCAAAACCGATACTCGACAAACCGGTCATCGGGTATGACCTCGGACAGGGAGACCTGTGGAAACAGGGTCTCGCCGTCGCCACTATGTCCCGCGACATCGCGATGGGGAAAAAAAGAAAAGACATAGCTGACGTGGTGTTCACCGGCGGTATTATACACAATGTGGGGAAGGTGGTCATCGCCCTCTTCGTCCAGCAGGCGTTCAAGCAGATCATCGACCTCGTCCAGACGCAAAGCATCACCTTCCCCCAGGCGGAAAAGGAGATCATGGGATACAATCACCAGGAAGTGGGGGAAAAAATTCTGGAAAAATGGAATTTCCCGCCCGTTCTTCGGTCAATCGTCCGGTATTATCAGGAACCGGAAAACGCGCCGGAAGCTCACCGGCTCGAAGTTTCCATCGTGCATATCGCAAACGCGATCTGCCTCATGGGCGGCATCGGTATCGGCAGCGACGGACTGTTTCATGAAATAAATGACCGGGCGATTAAAAAAACCGGCCTCACGCAGGCCGACCTTGAGGGGCTCTATGCGAGGATGCCGGATCTGTTAAAACAAATCATGGATTTACAGTAACGCCGATGTATCTGATAAAAATATGCCCCTCATGCAAACTGAAGCTGAGGTTTCCCATCGACAAGGGAACGATCAAGGTGTCCTGTTCCTGCGGGCACAGCTTTATCGCCAATCCTGACAGCACCGACATTTACCAGGAAGCCGTTTTTGATTTGAGCCATACGACCTGCGGGCTCAAGAAAATGGTCCCGCTACAGCGCTGGATAGACAAAATACAATTCAGCCGGATCATCCCCGCCATGATAACCGGAGCGCTCAACATTAAGTACAAGCTCCAAAACTTCAGGCTCCTTCCTGACACGGAAAAGAAAAGGATCATACTGGCGATTCTCTTCATCGGTGTAGGAATTATCGGGCTTATCGTGACCATTTACCTGCTAAGGCAGATATCAGATTTCACGGACAAAATAATAATCTGACTGCGGCTGACCCCGCGTCCCCCGGTGCCAACACCGCCTCGACATTATGAAACGCTACGGATTGAACGACACGAGCCGCTACCACCGTGAATCTCTATCAACCCTGGGATGGGAACTGACGGTGTGCAACGCGCTTGATGACACTGGCAGCCCCTGCCGGTACGCCATTACAAGAAAAACGACCTTCGGTGAACTGCTGTACGATTACCTCTCCAGCGTTATTCCCCTTGATGCCGTGAATGGATTGATTGAAATCGGAGGCGGATACGGATATACCATGCGCGATTTTATGAACAGAGGCGATTTCTCGCCTGCCGCAATGCTTGATCTTTCGCCGGCATTGCTGGAGAGGCAGAAACAGACTCTGGATGGGTTCACTGTCGAATTTTACCTGAGGGACTTTTTTGAAACCGACGCCGCGTTCTTCAAAAAATTCGATATGGTTCTGCTCATTGAAGTCGCGGGCGATTTTCCCGCGCTGTGCGATGTCGTCCCTGATGACCTCGCTCAACCCGGCGAAAAGCCGGACCCCCTGCTGCAGAAAGCAAAAAACATCCTCAGCGCTTATTCGATTCCAATGCCGGATTATCGTTTTAACCTGAACATCGGCGCCATTGAGGCTGTGGAAAAGCTCTGCGCCGCCGGAATCAAGTACATATACATCAGCGAACACAGCTGCGAATCAGCGGTGCCGGAATCTTTAAAAAATAAAATCACCGTGTCGAGCACCGGAAATCCCGAACGGATCCGGCTCATGGGACATGATGAATACACGATTAAATTTTCACACCTGGTTCAGGTGGCCGAACGGTATGGATACCGGGTGCTGAGAGGCCGGTATTCTGATTTTATACAATTTGAATACACCGATCGGCTGAACTATATTCTGACATCCCACTCACAGAAGGATGAGCATGAAATAATCCGCCACTTCATCGAGGACCTTTTTGCCTATGAGTACCTGGTGTTGATTCGCGGATAACAGCGGCATTACGCTCCCAGCTCGCGCTTTCTCTGAAGCAGGTGCTTGTAATATGTTGAGCCCGCCAGATTCCCCTTCTCGATTTCCTCGATTTTCGATGACAGATCCGCAGCGCTCATCCGGTTGATTTTTTTTGTCTTGTGGGCCGCCGCCTTCGTGCCTTCCGGTGCCACCGCCCCTTCATTGACAGGTTGTGCCGCTTGTATTTCGTCAGACATACGCATTTCCTCTTCGAATGTTATTGATTTCTGCATATACGTTCGTCACGGGCAGGGCCCCTGCAGGAGACCCAACCCTCGATAAAGAGCTTTTCATGATTCGTATTGTCAACCCTTTTATTCCGCTACCGGTAATTCTTCCACTCGCGTTGAATTTCCCGGTCAACCTCGCGTTTCTTGATATCGTGCCGCTTGTCGTATTTTGCCTTTCCTCTGGCCAGTCCGATTTCCACCTTCACTTTTCCATTCTTGAAATAGAGACGCAGCGGGACCAGGGTGAACCCCTTCTCCTGCACCTTGCCGATGAGCCGTTTTATCTCATGCCGGTGAAGGAGGAGTTTCCTGTCGCGGACCGGATCGTGGTTGAAGCGGTTCGCCATCTCGTATATGGCGATATTCATGCCGGTAAGGTATACCTCGCCGTTTTTTACGCGCGCGTAAGCTTCCTGTATGCTGGCCTTTTTCTGGCGCAGCGATTTTACCTCGCTCCCGACCAGTACGATCCCCGCCTCGAAGGTATCAACGATCTCGTACTCAAACCGTGCCTTCTTGTTCCGGGCTATTTCGATAACTGTGTCCGACATACCCTGCTCCTGTGACTGAAGGAGTAACGATGCATCAGCGGAGGGCATATCGTCAAGATTAATACCGGTGGCTTCGGCACTTTTACTGATGATTTGTTTTTATGATGACCAGTTGCCGCCGTTATCAAGATATCAAGCTCAATGCTGTATCCTCAAATATCCTGATGCCGTGAATAAAAAACTGGAACCTCTGATCCTTGGTCTGGCCGTGATAATACCGGTAATAGATCTGCTGCGCGATTACGGCCAGCCGGAACAGACCGAAACAGTAATAGTAATCGAATGATTCGATGACGCGGCCGGTCGTTCGCGAGTAATGTTGTACGAGCTGTTCCCGCGACAGCGCTCCGTCAGCGGTCGTCGGGTGCATCCGTACCATTTTCAGCTTATCCGTATCGTCATTTTGAACCCAGTAGGCAAGGCCTGATCCGAGATCCATTATAGGGTCGCCGATGGTCGCCATCTCCCAGTCAAGAAGACCGATTATCTGCGTCGGTTTCTCCGGATTGAGTACCACGTTGTCAAGCTTGAAATCATTATGAATCACGGCCGGCGCGGCGGAATCATCCGGCATATGTTCGTGCAGCCAGATCATTACTCTTTCAAAATCAGGGGCATCCGGTGTTTTTGCGTCGCGATATCTTTTGCTCCAGCCTTCCACCTGACGGCGGACATATCCTTCTGGATTCCCGAAGTTCTCGAGCCCAATTTTTTTATAATCAATTGAATGAAGATCCGCCCATAGCGTAATGTAATTTTCACACAGTTTTCTCATTTCATCGTGCGTAAATTCCAGTCCCTCGGGAATCTCTTTCCGCAGAATGATTCCATGTAACCGCTCCATGACGTAGAAGGGGCACCCCATGATGGACTCGTCTTCGGAATATGCGAGGGGCTCGGGACAATAGGGGAAAACCGGCTTCAGCGCTTTCAATATCCGGTATTCCCTGCCCATGTCGTGCGCCGATTTCGCTTTCTTCCCGAAAGGAGGCCGCCGGAGGATCAGCTCGGTATTCCCTATGCTGATACAATAGGTAAGGTTGGAGTTCCCGCTGGGGAATTGCTTTATGGTGATTTCCCCGGTGAGGCGTGGAACTGAGTCCCTTAAAAATTCATTAACCTTTTTAATATCCAGTTCCTCCCCGCTCCTTATGTCACGAGGTTTATCTATAACGTCCATAGTCTTATCCTCCTTCGAATCACCGCGGCGTGAATATTTCCATCGCCTAAGGTACCAGTCCTGCAATACAGCCTTTATTAACGATGCCGTCAGCAGCAAGTCGTTTTTATTAATGGTCAAAATATTTCTCTTCTGCTAAACCCGTCATTAATCGCTTGATTCCTCTATGATATGGTCAGCGCAGCGTATGCCATCCACCGCAGAGCTGACGATGCCGCCCGCGTACCCGGCGCCTTCGCCGATCGGGTACAAACCGCGAACAGAGACAGACTGGCGATCCGTTCCCCTGCTGATGCGCACCGGCGACGAGGTCCTGGTTTCCGCTCCGATGAGAACCGCTTCATCGGTAATGAAGCCCTTCATTTTCCTGTCAAAGCGCTGCAGCCCGGTCTTCAACTCGGCAGTCAGCCAGTCCGGGAGGTATCTCCCCACATCAGCGGGAGAGATGCCGGGCCGGTATGATGCCGGCGGCAGGTCCGCGTCAATCCTGCCGTGTAAAAAGCTGGTCACCCGCTGCGCCGGCGCGGAAAAGGAACCGCTGCCGGCGTCATGGGCAGCCTCCTCAATCATCCTCTGGAATGCAACGCCTCCCAGGACTCCGCCGGGGCAGTCGTCCGGCGTCACCGTCACGACGATTGCCGTATTAGATAAGGAGAGGTTTCTTTTTGAAAAACTCATGCCGTTGGTGCACAGCCGTCCCTGCTCGGAAGATGAGTTGATCACCTTTCCGCCCGGACACATGCAGAAGGAGTACACCCCCCTGCCGGTCGCGCGGCTGGCGTATGACAGTACATAATCCGCTGCCGGAAGGATTCCCCGATAGGGCGAATCGCCGTACTGGATTTCATCAATCAACGCGGCCGGGTGTTCGATTCTCACTCCCACGGCAAATCCTTTCTTTTCAAGCGCGACCCCCCGCTTCTGCAACATCGCATAGGTGTCGCGCGCCGAATGGCCGATGGCCAGAACCAGTCTCGATGTCCCTATTTCCCTTCCCTGTGAGGTGATGATACCGGCAATCGCTC
>Ga0154692_116_pt13 | contig 17509 bp, 11 predicted proteins | sample Rifle2008BG13ft_FD_116121 | JGI IMG/M metagenome (GOLD analysis project Ga0154692, IMG submission 116121) | Spirochaetes bacterium RBG_13_51_14
GCTCGCCGCTGATATGTTCGATATCCCGGGAAGAGAGGCCACCTGAAAAAAAATACGTGGTGGATGAAAAAACCGATTTTTCGATGTCGAGATGGATTTTAAGCAGATCCTCAATGGATTCGCGCACCGTATGGGCGACATTGTCGGTCACACCGGGGAGGAACCCGATCTCAATTGCATAGTTAAAACCCTCGGGACAGTCGGGCGTGTTTATCAGGGAATCCTGTATCACCGGTTGGATGAGGAGCCCGGCCACGGCTTTTACCTGATTGTCGTCGATATCGGCATTAATCAGATAATTATCGGAAATATGAACTCCGCGCACGTTGAATCCAAGGCCATGCAGCTTCTCCCGCACCACCCCGCACCGGGGATCGCTGAACCGGTGAAATACCTCGATTCTGTACTTAGCGTTCGTCATTGAAATCCTCGAATGATGAACTGCTAAAGGATAAGCCCCCTGTTGTCCAGAATTTTTTATTGTAGGAGCTTCCGCCCACCGCTGAAAACGCCGGACGACAGTCAACAGTAATCTTCAAGCATCATCCCTGAAATCATTGCAGATCGCAGCCACACCACCCGAGCCGCAAAGCAAAAAAGGAGCCGGGGGCTCCTTTTTTATGCAGCGGGAATGCCTGTTTTTAATCAAGACCGGGAGGATACATGCTAGCGATTTCCTTGGCATATCTCGATTCAATGATCCGCCGCTTTACTTTCTGGGTCGGCGTCAACTCGCCGCTATCCTGGGTCCACTCCACGTTGAGAATCCTGAACTTCCGTATCTGTTCGACCCGGGAGAACTGTTTGGTATACTTCTCGATTTCGGACGCCATAAGCTTGATCACCTCGTCCTTCTCTAAGAGATCCTTGCGGCTTGAAAATGCTATGCCATTCCGTTTCGCCCATTTTTCCAGGGACTCGAATGCCGGAATGATGAGCGTCGAGAGGTATTTCCTCCGGTCGCCAATTACCGCGGCCTGTTCGATAAACTGCGACGTCTTCAGGCTGTTCTCGATATTCTGCGGCGATATGTTCTTCCCGCCGGCGGTCACGATGATGTCCTTGATCCTGCCGGTGATTTTGAGGAAGCCCTCCTCGTCGATGACGGCGATGTCTCCGGTTCTGAACCATCCGTCCCTGGTGAAGGCCTCCTTGGTTGCCTTGGGATTCTTGTAGTACCCCTTCATGACCTGCGGGCCTTTTATCAGCAGCTCGCCGTCATCGGCGATCTTGACCTTTGTCTGTGGAATCGGAAGGCCGACCGTGCCGGGTTTGATGTTTTCTGCCCGGTTGAAATGCGTTACCGGCGTGGTTTCGGTGAGTCCGAATCCTTCCACGATTTTCAGGCCCATGCCGATGAAAAATTCGCAGTCGGACACGGACAGAGGGCCGCCGCCTGAAATGGCGAACCGCAGCTTGTCGAGGCCAAGCTTGTGTTTGAGCTTCGAGAACACGAGCTTGTCGGCAAGATTGTACTTGAACGCGAACAGTCCCGTGCGCGGGATGTCCTTGCATTCATAGGGAAGGTTCTTGGCGGCTATCGAATTGGCCCAGTTGAATATCTTTCTCTTGAGTCCGGGGCTTTCTGCGACCTTCAGCAGGATTCCCGCGTGCACCTTTTCATATATGCGCGGCACGCTGATGATGATGGTGGGCCGCACCTCCTGGAAGTTCTCCATGAGTTTTGATATATCCTCGGCAAAGGCCACCTTGGCACCGACCGTTATGGGGATGTAATAGCCGGCGGTCATTTCAAGTGAATGGGACAGCGGCAGAAAAGAAAGGAAGGTGTCATCGATCGTGACATATTCTTTAACCTCTTTCTGAATAATTGTCGCGTTTGAAACGAAATTATTGTGGGTGAGCATGACTCCTTTGGGATTGCCGGTGGTGCCGGATGTGTATATGAGCGTGGAAATATCGCCGGGTTTGATCGACGTGAGCCGCTTCTCGAACTCGCCCTTTTTCTTATAGCCCTGCCCGATCTTCATCGCCTCGGCCATGGTGAGGAGATTCTTCACCTTCTTTTTGGTCTGATCGAAAATGATGATCTGTTTGATTTTCTTGATCTTGCCCCGCACCTTCAATAACCGTTCAAGGTGTTCTTCGGTGCCTGCGAAGCAGAGCCGGGAATCGGAATTTTTAATGATGTACTCGGCTTCCTCGGAAGAGTTGGTCGCGTATATCGGCACGCTCACCGCACCGATCGAGAGCGTCGCCTGGCTCGCGACCCACCACTCATACCGGTTGGGCGAGAAGAGCGCCACCTTATCGTTCTTCTTGATGCCGACCGACAGAAGATAATAAGCGAGATCATGGATCATGCGGTTCATTTCGGTCCATGATATATCGACATATATACCGTCCTTCTTATATGCAACGCAGGCCTTGCTTCCCAATTTTTCAGCCTGATTCTGGAAAATTGCCGGCATGCATGTTTCTTTAAACTTTGCCATGAATACCCCCTCAATAATTTAATTTTTAATTTTTATATATGATAAGGAATACACTCAATACAATCGTATGATGGTTCCTTATTTACAAAAATAATGATAGAACCGCTTTTATACAATAGAAAAAATCTTGACTGTGATTCTCAATCATTATCGTACCGTTAACTGCTGTTTTTATGGCAGCGATATAACAAAATGTCAACTTATTAATTTTCATCATGATTAAAAACTCGGGTTTTCTGACACCATGTACAACACTCCGATCAACCGATGACAAAAAGAACCCCGCTCAAGCGATCGGTCAGGCCACGCTTACAGACAGAGATCGCGCGCCTGTTCGCTGCGGAACTGTTGCGTCAAGAGCTGATTCCGGATGATCACAGGAAAAAGTCCGCCGTAAATCGAAAATACTTGACAGCCTCTATCATACTAAACAACATACCCCATACTATCTGCAAGGAGCGCGCCCGTGGCTTCATCAAAAGATCTTACATCGGACCGGAACAAGAAACTGCCTGCGAAGAAAAAGAAATCAGCAAAGAAAAAAACATCAAAAAAATCGACCCGGTTCGGTGATAAGGCCAAGACCAGGAGCGCGGCACCGCGCCGCAGGGCCAAACCCGCGCGGAGAGACAGTATCATCAATCCGCTTATAACACAGAACACGGTGGAAGGCAGCCCGGGAAAAACCACCACTCATCAGAAAGACCTTATCACGACCCTGACCGAGTACGATGATGCCAATAAGGACGTGGACGCCAACGACGAAGATATCGACCCGGAAGCCGACGACCGGGGCGACGCGCCCATGACCGTGGTCGGCCACCTTGATGAACTCCGATCTCGGATCCTCATATCCCTGATCACAATCGTCATCCTGACAGTCGGCGCGTTTGTCTTTTCAGACAAGATACTCCACTTCATTACCAAACCGTTTACCATAACTGGATTCAAGCTCAATGTGTTTAAACTGACTGAGGGATTCATGATACGGCTCAAGGTGTCCGCCATCACGGCTCTCCTCATAGGATTTCCCTTCCTCATGTGGCAGACGTGGAGGTTTATACTGCCCGCCATCACAAAAAACGACCGGATGTTTTCACGCCTTTCGGTTATATCATCAGTCCTGCTTTTTTATGCCGGCGTGGTTTTCGTATTCATTCTGCTGGTCCCCTTTACGGTTAAAATGCTTCTCGGTTTTGTGTCCAGGGAGATGATGAGCACCATCGGAGCCAATGACTACATATCCCTGGTTTTTTTCTTCTGCGTCATAATGGGAATCCTGTTCGAGCTGCCTATCATTATGATGATACTTACCAGGATCGGAATAATAACCCCGTCGTTCCTTGTCAGAAAAAGAAAGTACGCCATCGTTCTCGCGTTTGTTATTTCAGCCGTCATAACTCCGACGCAGGACTTACTGAGTCAGCTCATCGTGACCGTTCCTCTTATTCTGCTCTACGAGGCGTCCGTCATTGTTTCAAAATTGACTACGGTACGAAAAAAGAAACGTGAGCTGGAAGGTTGAGCCTGTACCTGCTGCCGCTCCCGTACCAATGATAGACCGTGAGCAGGGAAAGAATCTTGTATCGCGGCAATAATATATTTCGAGGTGCAGCCATGACAATCAAGTACATCGACAATGTCAATCTCAAAGGAAAACGGGTCATGATCCGCGTGGATTATAACGTCCCTTACGACAAAGACATGAACATCACCGACGACACCAGGATCACCGCGACACTCCCGACAATCAACTATTGCCTAAAGCAGGGCTGCAGCATCATTCTGGTATCACACCTTGGCAGGCCGAAGGGAAAACCCGTTCCCGAGTTGAGTCTGAGACCCGTGTCGGTCCGTCTCGGCGCGCTGCTGGGAAGGAACGTGCGCTTCATTGACGCGCCGCTCGGCGAGGAAGTAAAAAAAATCACGGACGCGCTCAGGGAGGGGGAAATCGCCCTTCTGGAAAACATCAGGTTTTACCCCGGTGAAGAGAAAAACGACCCTGAACTGGGAAAACTCCTCGGTTCCCTCTGCGAGGTGTATATTGACGACGCTTTCGCCGCGGCTCACCGCGGCCATTCTTCTAACGACGCCGTTACGAAATACGTGAAAGAGTGCGCGGCCGGATTCCTGCTGGAAAACGAAATTGAATATTTCAAAAAGGCGATGGACAAACCGCAGCGCCCCCTGGGCGCCATCATCGGCGGAGCAAAGATATCTACTAAACTGGACGCCCTGAAAAATATACTCAACAAGGTTGATTATATCATCATCGGCGGAGCAATGGCCTTCACCTTCCTGAAGGCGAAGGGGACCGGTGTCGGCAAGTCCCTGGTCGAGAACGACCTGCTGAATTCGGTGAAGGATATCATGGAAACAGCGAAAAAGAACGGTGTCGAAATCCTCCTGCCGGTGGATATCGTGGCCGCACCCGAGTTCGACAATAACGCGCCGCGGATCGTGGTTCCGGCCAACAGCATTCCTGAAAACATGATTGGCCTCGATATCGGGCCGGAGTCGGCAAAGCTATTCGGCGAGAAAATCGCTTCATCAAAAACCGTAATCTGGAACGGCCCCATGGGCGCTTTCGAGATGCCCAATTTCGCCGGGGGAACCAACGCCGTGGCCAGAGCCCTTGCCAATTCAGGTTGTCTGAGCATCATTGGCGGCGGCGACAGCGTGTCCGCGGTTCACCTATCTGGCGTGGCGGACAAGATATCGTATATTTCAACCGGCGGCGGCGCATGGCTCGAACTCCTTGCAGGGAAGACGCTTCCCGGTATCGCGGCACTTGACAAGTGATGATATAATGCCAAGGGGTCATTGCGGCCCGTTGCCTTTATCATGTTACAATGTTCATGGAGACAAAAACAAAAATCTTCGGCATGCCGGTCTTCTCCTTCGGTTTCGCCGCCAAAGGTTTTATCGCTGTTGGTTTCGCCGGCAGGGGCGTTATCACCATCGCCCAGTTCGGCTATGGTTTCATCGCGATAACCCAGTTCGGATTCGGCGTGGTTTCAATCTCCCAATTCGGTTTCGGCCTCATCGCCGTCGCCCAGGGCGCGCTCGGGATACTGGTGGCTATCGGCCAGGGAGCGCTGGGATTTATAGCCGCCGGCCTTAACGCGAAAGGTTACTATTCCATGTCCGGTCCGGGAGTGTGGCGTAATGTACCGGTGGTGCTGGATCAGGCGATCTCCAACCCCGCCCCGCTCATTGTATGGGCATCCATCTGGGCGGTCATATTCCTGTTTTTCTGGAGCCAGCGCGATAAGTTTTCCCTGAAAATGTCTAGGGATCTGTTCCGATCCAGGAAAAAACACCGGGATGACCGGATACGCGCCAGGGCGGTATCAAATCTCACCGACCAGGACGAACTTCTCCGCATCATCCTGAACGATCCATCGGATTACGTCAAAACGACCGCGATAAAAAATATTACCGATCCTGATAAACGCGTCAGAATCGCGAAAGCGACCCGGAGCGAGGAAGTGGCTGGCATCATCGTTGCTGTGATCAGCGATCCGGATGCCCTGTTCGATATAGCCCGCGACGCCATCCTCCCATCGGTTAAAATAGCCGCCGCGGTCAAGCTCGCCCGCGCAGACCCATCCCGGCTCACGGCGTTGGCGTGCTCGGAAATCGATAAAGGGGTGATAGAGGGTATCATAGAATGCATAACGGACCAGGACGCCCTTGAAACTATCATTCGAACCGCAGCGTCGCCGCACGCAAAAACCAGAGCCATTTACAATCTCGAAAAACCCGGCCAGGAGTTTCTATACTCGATCGTGAAGAGCGAAGCTGATATATCCGTATGCCAGTCCGCCGTCTACCGCATCAGCGACACACGGATACTGTCCGAGATCATACATGGGGATTATCACTCAACGGTGAAAACAGCCGCAGTTGAGAGAATCGAGGACAAGCAGCTTCTTACCGAATTTTCTCGAACCGATCTTCCCGGCGCGGTGCTCTCGGCAATCGACCACCGTCTCAACGAGATTCGGCCGGTTTACCATTCACTCAAGATCGAATTTATCTGCCCCTATTGCAGTCAGCCGGTCTTTGTGAATGCTCCCCTGAGAAAGACGACGTGCCAATCGTGCCTTCGCGAGACGGCCATTGCCGGTACTATCTGGAAGGGGATACGGGACGCAGGGTTCGGCGTGACCAGATTCACCTCTCCCCTGAACCTCACCGTTGAAAAAACAAGAAGCACGCCCTTCTGCGGTACCTGCAGGGAGCCGCTTCTCACCGACGAAGTGCCGAACGGAAGCAAAAAACCGGTGAAATGCGGATCCTGCGGTGCCGAGCAGACCTCCTGCCCGGTTCCCGGTTGGTTACGCTGGTCAAAATACGCGGAGCAGGTATTCTGTACGGAAGAAGATGGGGCGACCGCTCCGGGAGAGAAGGACATCAAACCGGTCGCCGTATCCTGCATCAAATGCGGCGCGCCTCTTGAAATAACCGCGGCGACCCCCAGAAACGCGACATGCAGATACTGCAACACGGTGCAGTATCTTCCGGACCCGCTCTGGCACTCGCTCCACCCGGTGAAGATCAAGCATGCCTGGTACATCCGCAACAGCTTCAAAGAACGCTCGTAGTATGTAACGCCATACCGGCGGATGTCGTAAGCGGGATGGAGCCTTCACTGTCTGTTTTAAATACGAGAATTCTGTCCTTCAGTTGGCCCAGTCCATATTCCCTGCTCTCGCCCGCGGCGATGAAACCGCCGTCAAACGTCTCGCTGAAAGAATTCATCACAATAGAATTAAAGTATATATATGTAAGTCGACTAATAACGCCTAACAACCAATTGTCAACAAATTTATTATCGCTGTCTATATTAATTGAAATGATGTGTTTATTTCGAAAGAATTACTCTGAAAGAAATCCGGCCGGCATGCGTATCGTGAGTGGCCTCCCTGAAAAAAGCCCCTCACTATCAGCAATGTCGATATATTATTGTTCCGCCTGCTTCATCTGGTTTATAATATTTATCTGCGCAATCCCCAGCTTTGCCAGCGGTATCGCGTACGGCGAGCAGGACACGTAATTGAGGCCCGCTTCCATGCAGAACTGTATGTTGTCCGGATTGGCGCCGTGCTCGCCGCAGAGGCCCAGCTTGATGTCCGGCCGCGACAGCCTGCCGCGCAGGGCCGCGATGCCGATGAGCTCCTTCACTTCTTCGCCCAAATATTTGAACAGGTTGAACTTCATCAGGTCGAAGAGGGAATAGCTCGGGAAGAAAGAATTGGAGTCGTCCCGCGACAATCCGTACGTGGTCTGGGTAAGGTCGTTGGTGCCGAAGCTGAAGAACTCCGCATACTGCGCGATCTCGCCTGCCCCGAGGGCCGCGGCGGGAAGCTCGATCATGGTCCCGACTTCGTACTCGAGATCCTCGATGCCGTAGTCATCCACGACCTCGTTCTTGATGTCCCGGATGCCCTTGACCTCATTGCCCTCGATCTTTTTGCCGTTCTTGATGAACTTGATCTCCTCCTTGCTCATAACGATGGGGATCATGATCTCGGGCTTTATCTTGTGCCCCTCCTTGCGCAGCATGCAGGCCGCCTCGAAGAGCGCCCGGCACTGCATCTCATAGATTTCCGGATAGGTGACCGCGACCCGGCATCCCCGGTGGCCGAGCATTGGGTTCATCTCTCCCAACTCCTCGCACCGGGCAATGATTTCAGTCGGCCTGAGCCGCCGGTTTCTGCTCAGCATGTACCGGATGAACTGCCTCATGCTCTCCTCGGTCCTTGGCAGAAACTCATGGAGCGGCGCATCCAGGAGCCGTATGGTCACCGGTGATCCCTCCATGATCTTGAAGAGGTCATAGAAGTCGGAGCGCTGCATGGGGAGCAGCACCTTTAACGCCTTCCGCCGCTCCTCTTCGGTGTCGGCTATGATCATCTCGCGGAACTTCATGATCCTCCGCTCGTTAAAGAACATGTGCTCAGTGCGGCACAGCCCGATTCCTTTGGCCTTGAAATCCTTGGCCAGCAGCGCGTCACGCGGCTGGTCCGCGTTGGCCCGGACGTTGAAATCGCCGATGTGCTTTTCCACGATATCCAGGAACTCGAAAAGTCCGTTCCTCTTCCAGTCGGGCTCGATCAGGCCAACCGTGCCCATAAAGATGGTGGGCGGCTCGTAGTAGGGCACGTTGATCGATACAAAATCACCCTCGCGTACGGTCTTCCCTGCCAGAATAAAGCTGTTGCCACGTATCTTCATGTCGGGCTGAACCATGGAAACCTTGCCAAGGCTCCGCGCCACGACCGGCGCGTGTGAGGAGAATCCGCCCTCGCAGGTAATGACGCCCTGGGCGACCTCGATGGCCTTTACGTCTTCCGCGTACGTGGCCAGCATCACCAGGATGAGATTGGTGTTGCCGCCTTTCATGATGGCCCGCTTGTGCTCCTCCAAAAGCTTCGTCGTGGAGAAAAATACCCGACCAATGGCTGCTCCGGTGGATCCGGCGATGCCGCCCTTGATGAATTTCACGCCCTTGATGGTACGCGAATCAATGACCGGATGGAGCAGCTCGTTCAGCTGATTCGGTTTGATCCGCGCGATCATATCGGTCTCGGATACAATCTTTCTCCTGGTCAGGTCAAGGAGCGCCTTTATCTGGGATTGAGTCGACTTGTCATCCACTTCCTTCTGCTCCACGAGCCAGAAATCACCCTCTTCAATGGTGAATTTGATCTCGCGTATCTCCTTGAAATTGTCCTCAACCTTGCGCGCTATTTCGGTAAAGTGGGAGAAATGCTTCTTTTCTATCCTGCTGATATCCTTTGCTTTACCGGTTTCGATATCAAATTCGCTCTGGCCGAACTCGCCCTGGATTTCGGGGTCGCCGGTGACGATGTTTCTCGTGTAATAATTGCCCGCGTAGGAATTTTTGCCCCAGTTCCCGTACACCATGACCTGTATCATGATCGACAGGGAGTTGTCGACGTCGATGGCAGAATCGCAATATCGCGAAGAGGCCCCTTTCACAATCATGCCGAGCTGGTCGTATACGTCTTCGCTGAATTTTTCCTCGAAAAGTTTCTTGTACGAATCTATCGCCTTTTTCATGTCATCGATGTAAATCTTCCGGGGGATCTTCCCTTCTATTTTCTTTATTTCCTTTTCGTCAACTTCATAAATCTTCCGCGCCAGGTTCCTCAGTAAAAATAGATATTCGCCGTAGGCGAACTCCTTCCCGGTATAGTTGCCGAACGCCTCGACCGTGAGGCTGTTCATGCCGATGTTATGGATCGACGGAAAGTGGGGCACGTTCAGGTCGGAGCTCAGGACGACCTTGAGCATGAGCGGCTTATTGACATCGCCGTAAATCTTTTTTGTGTCCTTTTCAAGCTGGCCGATATGGGTGCTCAGTATTTCATTCAGGTTGATCTGGGGAAGCTTCTGTGTCAGGATTGAATCGATGATGAAGCCCGGCGCGATCGGGAGTCCCATCATGGCGAGGTCAACCGCCCTCCTGCCCCGGATGCCGAGACGCGCCCGCACTTTTTCATCGACCTCCCTCAGGTTTTTATTAAAATATACTATATTTTCCATCTTAATATCTCCTGCGTACGGTATGATATCGTCTACTCTGCTAGAAAAGTCTGAGCACCTGACCGACTCCAATCTTCAAAAACTGCTCGAAACGCGGGCTGGCTCCCTCATAGAAGTATTTCTGCAATTTCGATACTCCCTTTATATTATCGCCGGCCACCTGGAAGAAAATTGAATCGCCGTGCTTCACCTTGCCCCATTTGAAAAGTGAATTAATGTCATTGACCAGCTCTCCGCCGTGATAGATATACACCTTCGAGCCGGGATAGGTCGTTGTGTAGCTCTCCACGATCTTTTTCCACGCCTCCACGTTCCCGTTGTGGAACAGCTCGTTGGATACTTCGATGGCGTACTTCGGCGTTATGTTCGCCGCCCCTTTCCCTGGCTCTTCCTGCTTCTTTTCTTTTTTCACCGGTTTCCGCTGAATGATGGTGTGGTCGATGAAGGACCTGTTGATGAAGACGTCTCTCCCGGCAAGCATCTCCTCGAGGGTGTTAATGGCCGCCTTCTCCAGTTTTCTGTTTTCTTCCTTGAGGAACTTCGCATAGATCACCATCAGCTGGTCGCAGTGGAGTTCCCTGGCCCGCTCCCAGTGCTCGATATTTTTCGGGTTGATGAGAAAAACCTGTCCGCCGGGATTGTAATACACACATACGATATCAATGGCCGACCATCTCATGGTTTCATCTGCTATCTTTTGGAATTCAGTGACCGGCTCCGCGATATTGTATGAATCATAGCTGTAGCCGTATTTATCACGTATGACGGCCCCCACGATGGGGAGCATCTGGTCTTCGCTGATTTCATTCGCGTCAAGCTCTTCGTTTATCACATCAGCCAGATTTTTATTCATCTCAATATCATCGACGGCGTCCGTCACCTTATAGAAGTGCCTGAGCGCCTTGTTGAAATTTGATTTTGAAGCCAGTGTCAAGTAGGTGCTTTCCATGTCCGTACTCCCGTTATTACTAGTAGGGGTGAAGGATACCCTGGAACCTGAATCCACTTCATGAAAATCGCTCTTGATGCGTGTTTCGATTGGACGTCTTCCAGATAAGCTCGTTACCCGTTATCCCCGGTAGTGCTGATACTATAAAATTCCCTACTATAATTGCAAGCATTTTGTATGAGGGCCCCCGGTAAAATTATCTCCGAACATCACCATAAAGCGCCGTGATCAAGCCTTCCGTCAGCGGCCGGGGTATCACCTGCATCCTCAGGCATTCCCTGCTGCTCGCCTGTCATGATCGATTCTCTCTTATGAAACAAGCCCCTCCCTATACATGAACCGATTGGCACCAACAGAAAGAGGCTGACCCGCATGAGTCAGCCTCTCCAATTTTTTTCATGTAACCGTTTAACGCATCAATGCATTCTACAGCTCTTTCAATCCTGATTTTTTTGCGGCTTTTGATTTCGGCGTGAGACTTACCGCGCCTCGTATCTCGCTGGCCTGTGATGTTTTATATGCTTCTTCAATGATGCTTTCGGTCGTCTCTTCAGCTGCAAACGATTGATCGATGTCCTCGCGTGTGGTTGACCGTCGCCGCGAATACTGCGCGAAGGCGGCGTCTGAGAATCCCTTCGATACGCCATACAGGAACTCGTTCAGCACGTTGGCCATCCCCCTCAGCATGAACTGCTTTCTCTTGATGGTGGTGATATCGATATCAAGAATCAGTCCCGGCTGGATATGGTGCGGATTTACCCGGTAGGTGAACTCGTTGAACCGCTTGGTCAGGAAGCTGATGCGCTCATCTATTATGACCCGCTCTATGGGGTTCTGAAAACCATGCATCTTCTGGAGCATTTCTTTCAAATAGTTCATCTTGCTCTTGAGGTTGACGATCCGGTGCTCATAGGTCCGGTTGTTCTTTTCAACAAAGGAATCCTCGGGATACATATCACCGATCTCATTCCACAGAACGGTTTCAGGATCCTCCTCGCGTTCCTTCTTGGCCCGCTTCCATTCCTTGGACATGATCCGGTTGGCCAGGTCATCGAAATCCTTCAATGCCCGAAAGCGCTTCTTGGATTCGTAGTAACCGTGACATACATCCCAGAGCATCTTGATCTCTACCGAGAATGCGTCCATCTGCTTGTCATATTCTTTTTTCTCAATCTTAAGCTGGTTCTGATCATAGAAGGCCAGCCTCATGGCGTAGCGCTCGTCCGGAAGAACCGTGGTGTCGGTCTCTTCGTATTCCCTGATATGGCAGATCCGGGCGTTCTTCATGTTGTTGCATACCTGATAGCCCAGTTTGCTGGTGTCAAGGATTGACGTGATGGAGTTAATCGCCGTGTTGTAACCACGGTTCCGCACGTTTTCCTCATCGATAACGTATTTGATGTTTTCCCGGACGTTGAGGGGATCAAATTCCTCAACATCGATCTCGGCCCGAAGGCCCTCGATCTTATCGAGGAACTTCTTGGCGAGAATGGTGTACCGCTTCGATTTCTCGTCGTCCTTTTCGTCGTCGGTGAAGTTTTCTATCCGCTTGATCTTCTCGAACATCTTCTCGCTGCCGGTCAGCTCCCGTTTCCCCTGATCAACCAGCTCGTCGTTGAACGCCTGCACCTGACGATCGATCAGATCCTGGATATGTTTCTGAATCGCGTCTTTCAGGAGGTTCTCGACCGTAACCTGATAGTGATACATCGGGCTTATGAGTTCGCTCTCGAGGATATTGATTGAAAGCTTCACGTCATAAACGTATTTGGGCCGGAACTCATTGTCTTTGAAGACGCATTTCAGTATCGCGTATGCGTTTTGACCGCGCACAAAGGCGCCGATATCGGTTTTCTGACGCAGTATCGAGTTTGTTTCGGTTTCGAGGTCGTTCACGCCCCGCTGAATATGGCCATGAAGGTGACCATACATGTTGATGATTGATTTCTCGATCTCACCGGTATGAAACTTGTCGGGACCGGCGATCTTATCCATAAGCTCGATGATTTCACGCGGCGTGTAACGGGCGAGGCCGCGGAGCTCTTCTTTGTCAACGAAGTCCCTGACCTTTTTCAGGAATTCGTCTTCCATGGTAACCGTGTAGCGGTTGAACATGTTGACATAGGTCTGGTTTACATAGTTATATAATTTCTCCTTCAGACCACCCATAACATCCATTTTTAGCAGGACTTCCTCAGGAAGCTTATTGATAATCTGATTAATAACCCGATCGGTTGTCTCATTAACAATCAGCCTCTGTTCAGCTATTTTGTCCCGCCCTTCCTGCGCGTACGATTCTCGTGAACCGACGGCATTGGGAATGGTCGGGTGAAACTTATTCGGACTCTTCGGAAATTGTGTAAAAGCCATGTATTATTCCTCCTTTATTTCAATAGGCTTTTTAAAGTCATGCTTTATAGTACAGGAAAAAAATATATATTAATCTAATTGTATTATATTAGTAGTGAAGCGTTTTCTGTCAAGATTTATTTACAATAATTTTAAAATCTTGACTATTGTAACATAATATCGTCGGCATCAGATTAATTATTTACTTTTTATTTTTCTCCTGAATTTCCTTATTTGAAGTATTTAAAAGTATAGTTCCCCACCTTGAATAGATCTCCGTCTTGAAGAAGACCGTCCGACTGCCGGTTCACCATCTCCACCTTGGTGCTCTCGTTGCCGACCAGCTGCATCCTGATTGAACCTTCGTGACGGACCGCCTGTATTTTAAAGGGCGCCTTGATGTTGATGTCCCGTATATTTAGCACGCAACCGAGCCCCTTGCCGATCAAGGCCTCCCGCGCAGGCCGACGCGCCAGGTCGAAGCGCTGCGTATAGGGCTCAATGATCTCATTGTTCCAGAATTCAAGCTTCCCGAAAACCTTGAGCTCGGAAAGGCGCTTCACCAAGAAGAGTATCAGCAGCACGGCGAGTATGCAGGCCGCGGCGATGATGACCGGAATAACGATGCTGCGGCTTTCCGCTTCCCACATCTGCTCATGGGCGATGAGTTCGTGCTTGCCCTTTTCCGGCTCACTGGTTTCGATAATCTTGACCTTATCGGTAACCGCGCCCACGACCTTGCTCAGTTTATTGGCCGCGGTGCTGTCCTTGACGTTGGAGAAGCTGAGTATATAGACCCACATGTCGCGTTTCTTGCCGTACTTCGATGCAAAATCAGTCAGGTTGAATTTCTTGAGTTCGCTGGGAGGCGGATCATCGATGGCATCGGTCAAGATGACAATTTCAGTCTGCCGGCCGTCCTTCTCCGTCTCGAGCCGCTCGGCAGATTCAAACACCTTGTAGATCATCTTATAGGTGTATGTCCAGAGCCCCGTCGCCTCGGTCATGGTGATATATTTCTTGATGATATCGCGATCATTTTCATCGTCGACGAGAACCGTCGGATAAATTTTCGTGTCCACATCAAACGTTACGAACGTGACCCGATCTCCGTCCTCCACCTGATCGATATAATCCTCGACGATCCGCTTTACTTTATCGAGAATATTCTGCCCGCCGCCCTGTCCGACCATGCTCAGCGATGTATCGAGGACAAGGATGATGTCCTTGTTCTGCCGCGCATGGGCTGAACCCGCGGTCACGGTAAACTGTACCGTCAATAGTAATACAAGAATTGGAATAATTGCTTTAAATAATTTCGTTCCCAAAACCTTTCTCCTCTTTATATTTTTGGGTTCTTTCTCATTGTCCAGCATCCCTCTCACACCCTCTCCGGAGCACAACAAACGTGAACCAACGCGGTTTTTTCTTGAAGTACCCGCCCGGGAAACAACTACTGTTATCTGACTTAAACAAATATCATTATAGATAATTAATAATATGTCAAGAATATTAATCGAATTATGCTAAATTTAATTCAATGCCTATATTTGACTGTTGCATATCGTAATAACAATCGACCTGCGCCCTGGCCGCCTGCTGCGGGGCGCATATCTCCTTATTATTTTATTTAATTAACAAGTCTGATATTTCAAATTTTCAGAGAAATAATAATTCTCCATTATACTGTTAAGAACTATTGGTATATGGTTACCTATCCTGCATTCACAGTATTTCGCAATAACTCTAAAATTCATTATAAATGACTTCTTTCTTAACATATTTTCGAAAATCTAAAGAGCGATCCTTCTTGATATCCAGGTATTCATTCATCAGAATGAAAAACCACATGAAGGTGTCCTCATTTGTCTCAAGGGCGATAAAACTCCTCTTTTCCCTCCAGTTTTTCACGATGATACCCTTATGCATCACCATGAGTACATCAATCTCGTACTGGTATTCAATGTTCTTTGACAGATAGTAGTTCATGATGTCATTTTTTAGTTCGATAAACTGATACTGAGTCGACCCTGTAATCGCAAACGAGGGGATCAACGACCGTTCCCCCTCTTCTTCGGGAGCGGGAGCGTACATGTTCAACTTCTTTGCTGTGGCGATCCTGTTCAATAACTCGGTCAGCAAATCCTTATTCAGATTCTGGATCACATGAAACATGCCGTACGCCAGCTCGTAGGGGACATATCCTCCCATCAGATCGATGATGTCCTGACAGTATTTCTCATACGCCAGGAAATCGATGCCGTCGGGGGAAAATCCGGCCGTGTCGATGCACCTGACAGTGCCGATCGTGAGATGCGTCGGAATAATCCGTGAGATGCTATCCATCAGCATGCGCTTGTCAACCGACACTTTCGGCGAGCCTTTCCCCTTCTTTTGCGGGGTTTTAGCCGATCCCTTCTGTTTTTTGATTATCTTCTTATCAAAATCCCTGAAATACTTTGAAATCATCCAGACACCTCATATATTTTCCAATAGTACTGATCCGTTCAGCATGTCGTGCGTCCCTTCCTGTTGCCATTTTTACGCTACAAGGGACTCCTTTTATTTAGCCGCGGATTGAATCCGGGCTTGCGTTGCCGCCTACACCATACGGAACGATATATTACAGAGGGCAAATTGTCCGACATTGCGGCAATGATGTCAAATATTAAAATAGTTTAATTAACCCCCAAAACCTGTTTAAGTTATTCATAGTCCGTTCCTTTTTCAAATAAAAAATAAAATAATTTTGTATTAAATCAAAAAAAAGCGGATTTACCCGGATAAAGGGCACTGATGCGACCATAATCCACGCCATAATTGAATCCGTGGCTTTATATCAAATGTCGATTTCATGCATAATGCCAATTATGGTTCATATAAATCTCATCACAGGGCTGACACGGTACGCGGTTTTTTAAAAAAATGATTGCCTATTTTTATGATGACCATTCCATATGAAGCGCCTGCGCTGTTGGTGATAGGACTGTATTTTTTTGAGCCTAAAGCTTTTTAAGGGATCCCAATATCTGGCTGCAATGGCCGCGCCCCTCACGGGGATGGCCTGACCTTCCGTGCGGGAACCCACCTGTATACCAGGTTCAAAAAGCTATCCTACACGGCAGCGCGGGTTTTTTATCAGATCCATTTGACCATCCTGATCGCCGCTTCGCCGGCCGCCAGCGCCGCCCCGGTCAGGAGAACCGACTCCTCAACAAAGGAGCCATCACCGACCCGACAGTTATCGCCGATGACGGATCGTACGACGACAGCGCCCCCGCCGATGCGCGCACTCCCGGCAACAGCTGACGGCTTCAATCCTACCATCTCATGGATTCTGTTCCTGAAGGTTTCGTTCATGTCCAGAAGAGCTATGTTGGCTTCGCGGTATGATTCCAGGGAGCCGATGTCATGCCAGGGGCCCGCCTGCTCATAAAATCCGAGGGATCCCTTCTTCATCAGCCCGATGAAGCCCGTTTCTACGATGTCTGAGAACCCTTTCTTCAGATGGGTAAAAATATCGGGCGTCAGGAGCGCCGCTCCCAAAAAATCATATTCAGGCGTTTCATTAACTGGAAGAATCGCCCGGAGATTCACGATTCGATCTCCTTTAACAGTAACGCGTCCTCCGGCCGCGCTTCTGCCGATCACGAGAGAACCGCCCGGGCGGGATGATGCACAAGATTCGATAACCGCCTTCAGGTCGATATCAGCGACAATATCGGTGTTGATATACACGAAGGGCCCTTCCTGGAAATGTCCGCGGCAGTTCATAAGCCCACCGCCCGTGCCCAGGATCCTCGGTTCATAGGAGAATATGACATTGAGTCCGAAATTATCATGCTTCTGGAAAAATTCTTCGATCTGCGCATGAAGATAATGAATGTTGCACACAATTTCGGTTATGCCGGATTCTTTCAGAAGGGTGAGTGCGTAGCAGATGGAAGGCACGTTCATCACCGGAACCAGGGGCTTCGGAATCGTATCGGTCAGGGGACGGAGCCGCTCGCCGTAACCGGCTGCGAGGAGGAATGCTTTCACCACGCCTCACTTTGCGCGGATATATCTGCTCAGGATCCGCCACGCCTTGGACAGCTCATCCTGCCGCTCGGCGTAACCGCCCAGGTAAGCGGCCGTGGGCCTGATGTAGCGCTCGTACCTGGCGTTTCCCCGGACG
>Ga0154692_155_pt1 | contig 17434 bp, 17 predicted proteins | sample Rifle2008BG13ft_FD_116121 | JGI IMG/M metagenome (GOLD analysis project Ga0154692, IMG submission 116121) | Spirochaetes bacterium RBG_13_51_14
GAGTATTTACTGCTTACCGGCAAAAATCTCGAAGAGTGCAGGCGAGAATCACAAAAGGCGATTATTTTCTTACAAAAATCACAAAGCATTACGCAACTAATGATGGCCCAGCTCATTCATAATATCATTCTGGAACTTCAAACGCTCCCCGATGAAAATGAAGAAATTGATTATGAGGAAAAAGACAATGATTTCTTTGAATCAATTAAAAAGACTAATAACATAAGTTGGCTGCATACCTATGGCTGGGGCAAAACCTTCGTTAATTACATGCTCGGCAACATGGAAGCCGCAGAAAAGTGGAGTTCTTTCGCTGAGCCATTTAATCCCGCGGGGAATGGACTCTTTAAGCTTGTCGATCAGTGCCTAATTCAATCTCTGGCCCTCGCAAGAAAATGGAGAGTGGTTACAGCGGAGGAACAAAATAAAATCATGAAAACTCTTACCGAAAATCAAGATAAGTTGAAGCAGTGGTCAGATAATTGTCCTTCAAATTTTTCCCATAAATACTATTTGCTTTCTGCGGAAATTGCCATAATCCAGGGGAGATCATATGAGACCATTACCAATCTCTATAAAAAGGCCATTGATTCTATTGGCAAGGATGATTTTATCCATATGAGAGCTCTTGCAAACGAATTACAGGGAAATTTCTGGCTAGAGAAGGGACATGACACAATTGGGAAAGCGTTCATCCGGGAAGCTTACCGCCTGTACGAACAATGGGGCTCCGCAGCCAAGGTAAAAAATCTCGAAGAAAAATATCCCGACCTCATCCCCGACAGCCATAGAAAAACAATCAGTGATTCGATAACGGATACTGATGCATCATCCATAACAACAGGATCTCAAACCCTGGATTTAAACACGGTCATAAGAACATCTCAGTCCCTATCCAGCGAGATTGACCTGGGAAGACTGCTTGCAACTATCATGAAGCTTTCAATCGAGAACGCAGGCGCTCAGCAGGGCTATTTAATACTGGAAAATGAAGACGATAAAAAACTTTATGTTGAAGCTGTCGGGAAAATCGATGAAGCGGTTGAGGTCATGAAATCGATTCCGGTCGAAGGAAACGACTCGCTATCGGTATCGATAGTAAATTATGTAAAAAAAACCGGCGAGAATATTGTCCTGGGCGATGCGACCAGCGATAAACAATTTGTTAATGATCCCTATGTCATAGCCAAACAGCCGAAATCAATCCTGTGCACTCCCATCAGGCACAAAGGAACGATGGCCGGGATTCTATACCTGGAGAATAATCTGGCCACGCAGGCGTTTACGCCGGAACGGATCGAATTGCTGCAAATCATGTCAGCCCAGGCTGCCATTTCAATCGAGAACTCGCGCCTGGTTGCGCACCGTGAAAAAGCCGCAAAACTCCAGACCGAGATGGACATTGCAGCGAACATTCAATCCGTCCTCTTGCCGGATAATCCGTCAATAAAAGGTTTTGAAATAACGGCGTATTTGAAACCCACCGATGAAGTGGGCGGCGACTATTACGATGTTATTAATACCAAAAAAAATAATTGGGTCGTCATCGGCGACGTTTCCGGCCACGGCGTGCCTGCCGGGCTCGTCATGATGATGGTCCAGACCGCCATCCAGGCCCTGGTGAGAAATCATCCGGACATTAAACCAGCAGAATTGCTGTCCTTTGTCAATGAGGCAATAAAATACAACGTCGGCAAAATGAATGAACTGAAGTATATGACCATAACCGCCCTGTCGTTCAAGATAGACGGGACCGCACTGTATTCCGGCCTCCATCAGAACCTTCTCGTGTATCGGGCAACGACGGGAAGAACGGACATCCTTCCCTCGGAAGGGAGGTGGCTGTCGTCCTGGGACATAGGCAAGATAAATGCGAACAACAAGCTTGTTCTAGACCCCGGCGACGTCCTGCTCCTTTTCACCGACGGCATCACCGAGGCGAAGAGCGCGGAAGGCAAGATGTTTTCCGAAAAAAAGCTGACAGGTATCTTGAAGGAATACGGTGCGCTTAAAACCGATGCGATCAGGGATAGAATTCTTGAAGCCCTGGAGGGATATGCCATCGATGACGATGTGACCCTGGTGCTATTGAAAAAGAAGTAACGTCATTCACCTCGTCCCACAGCCGTTCATTTTTTTAATCAGCCAATTATTTATCAGCTATATCTCCCCAACCAGTATACTTCTTGACAGATAGTATTCAATTAGCAATGAGTGCATACATTATAAATGAATTGAAATGTCGTATTTATAACATTAATAAAAAACTAGATGCAATACCCCATGAAAAATAATGATTTATTATATCTCAGCGATCTGAATCTGGCCGAGTCTGTCCGAGAAATTACCCGTTGGCATTCTGGCGGTCATGTAATCGAGCATGATGATCTCCTGATTACCAAAGGAGCGGATTTAACCCCGGTTACAAATTTCACAATCCGTACCGCTCCGGAGGCAAAACCACCGGCAGACAAGGTGATGGAGATGATACGTGATTATTATTATGAATGTAATTCTGGATTCAGTATTTATGTACGTTCACATATCGATTCAGACCTGGAAACAACCTGTCAATCTGCGAATGTGATTAAAATATACGACAATCCTGGCATGATGATTGATAAGGTCATTCCAGAAAAACCCATGCCTGAGGATGTTGAAATACGTCCGGTCAAAGATATATCCGGCGCTGAAGATTTTGCCCGGGTGGCTATTGATAGTTTTCAGAGTCTAGGAATGCGTCCCGAAACAGGTGACAAGATCTTTGCTGCGCCTGAGCGTATGCTCAAGCCGTATAACTATCTGGTTGTAGGATATGTGAGGGGCGTTCCATCTTCCTGCGCAATGGTTATTTTTTCTCATTCAATTGCAGGAGTTTACTGGGTTGGCACCGCACAGAATGCCAGACGCATTGGTCTTGCGGAAGCAAGTACACGTGCCGTTACTAACGAGGCGTTAAATAAAGGTGCCCGTGTTGTGGTTCTCCAGGCCAGTAGATTTGGAGAACCGATATATCGACGCATGGGATTCAATGAGTTTACCCGATATCTATGGTATATGTATTTTCACAAAAAAATCTAATCCGTATCTTTGATCAATTTCCCGAATGTTCACTCTCGACATGATACACACCCTGGCCCTGTCCGGCCTGGTCATCTTTCTCGGGTACGGCGTGCGCACCATCATTCCGCCCCTGTCGCGCTACAACCTCCCGGCACCGGTCATCGGCGGGCTCATCATCGCACTCGCCCAGCTGCTATCGCGGAGCCTGGGGTACCAGTTCTTCCAGTTCGACACGTCGCTCCAGGTGCCGCTGATGACAGCCTTTTTCACATCGATCGGTCTGGGAAGCAGCCTCTCGCTTCTCCGGAAGGGCGGACCGAAAATCATAACCTTCCTCCTCATCTCGATTGTATTCACCTTCATCCAAAATGCGGTCGGCATAGCGGTGGCCGTTCCCCTGGGTCAACATCCTCTCTTCGGCGTGTTTAACTCATCGGTGACCCTGGTAGGAGGGCCGGCCACGGGCCTTGCCTTCGCGCCCCTGTTCGAAAAAGCCGGAATCACCGGCGCCTCCTCAATGGCTATCGCGTCTGCAATGACCGGTATCATCAGCGGCGGCCTTATCGGCGCGCCGATAGGCACCTGGCTCATCGAACGGTACCGCCTGAGCAGCCTCAATAAGCCCTCCGGCGGCGGGGTAGTACCGGCAGCGACTCACATTGTGGAAGAGCTCACTCCGGAACCGGCTGCGGCTGTTCCGCCGGGGGATGACTCTGAGGCGCACCGCAGTCTTATCAATCTGGTCGCCCTCCTTGCGGCCATGTGGATCGGCTCCTGGGTGAGCAAGGGTTTTTCAGCCCTGGGCGTCACCCTTCCGGCATATATCGGTGCCATGATCGTCGGCGCCGTGATCCGCAACATCGCTGACCTGACCGGCATCGTGCCCCTGTCGCAAAAGACGATCGATACTATCGGGACCGTATCCCTGTCGCTCTTCATCGCCATGGCCATGATGACACTGAAACTCTGGGAGCTGGCATCGGTCGCCCTACCGATGCTAGCCGTCATCGCCATGCAGGTGGTTGTTGTCGGTGCAGCCTGCTTCTGGCCGCTTTTCCGGCTCTTCGGCAGGGACTACGACGCGGCCGTTACCGCCACCGGCTTCTGTGGATTCATGCTGGGGACGATGGCAAACGCAATGGCCAACATGGAGTCGCTGGCTGAGCGGTACGGCCCGGCGAAGCGCGCCTTCCTGGTTGTCCCGATCGTAGGCGCCTTCTTCATTGATTTCGCCAATGCCATCATCATCACATTTTTTCTAAACTTTTTCCCATGATGTACCGTGGAGGAACGAAAATGCGGTAAAAATACGACGATTGTCAGAGAATTTTAAAAATACCATGAGGTTTACCCGCAAGGCCGCAATTAGGAAGACTTCATTTTTCCGCCATAATCCAGGGCCGCGTCTATCTCATCCCTGACGAGGCCATCGGAAGATATACGGGATCGCTTGAGGAATTCCCTCGCCGCAGAACCGCCGATGCGGCCCAGAGACCACGCTATCATACCCCTGACCCGTTCGTCCCCATTTTCATCAAAAGCGTGCAGCAAGTCAGGTACATAACGATCGTCAAGGCTGTTACCCATCACACGCGCTACGTTCATCTTCCATTTCCACAAGTCATCCGGCGACATGTAAAACATGTGCGGCCACACCTTGCCGGTAAAGTAATCCCGGTCCATATGAAGCAGCACGGTGAGTTCGAAATTTCCCGCCTTTGCAGCGATACGTCGGTTCACGGGGAGTTCCTGGGAAAGCCAGGGAATATTCCGCGGGCACACGTCCTGGCATCGGTCGCAACCGTACACGTACATCCCCATAGGCTCGCGGAGCTCTCGCGGCGTGATCTCTTTCCCGAAATACGTGAGATATGATATGCATTTCCTCGGATCGATGGTACCATCCCCCCTGAGTGCCCTCGTGGGGCAGGCCGCAATGCAGGCGTTGCGACACCACTGCGGGCAACCCATTACCATCGTCGGCTCATCAGGGGTGAACTCCTGGTCCACAACCACGGTTACGGGGATCACCCATGAGCTCTGCCGGGATGACCTTCCCGCATAGAACAGGCAATTCTTACCAAACGTGCCAAGACCAGCCCGGGCTGCCGCAACGCGGTGAGGAAGATTGGATGGCACTTTTGAATCAATACCGTTGTCGCGAAGAAAGGACCTGAAGGCCTTTATCTTGATCGCCAGGCCGTCCTTAGTAATACGGTCGTCATCAAGGTAGCAGCGGCCGAAATACCTTTCCACAGCTTCCGGTATTGATTCCTGAAGGTAATTATAGAGAAGGACTATGATTGTTTTTGCTGAAGGAAGCACCGTTTTCGGATCTGTACCCGCCATGAGCGCAAGCCCGACGGATTCGGCCCATCCGTACTCATCCTGCCGGCCAGAGAGACATTCACGATGAGAATCGAAAGGATCGGCAGATGTGAACCCAACATCCGCAAATCCGTGACGGCGTGCTTCTTCAATAACTTGTTCCTTGACTATCATGGAAGTTCCCCATGCAATAACATATGCCAGTTTTTTTCGTAACCTATCACCGGATTCCAAGCATGTTTTTAAGAAAACCGATGCATTCCACAATTGGTTCTTCCCGCTTGTGAAGGCGCGCCATCATAATGCTTCCTTCCATTGCAGCGATGATATAACGAGCCATAGGCTCTGGCTTGATCCCCGCGGGAAGATCACCCTGCGCTTTTGACTCGCGAAGAAGGTGCGCGAGAATCCGTTCCCACCGTGTGAAGATCTCCCGTATGATCGCTGCGTATTGTTCCCCTGTATCGCTCATCTCAAGGGCTGTATTACCGAATATGCACCCTCCGATAAATCCCCTGCCGCGGTTATGTTCCAGGACCGCAGCGAGAATATCAGCTATCTTTCCACGCGGGTCAGAGCTTTTAATGCTCTCGGAAAGGTATTGAAAGTACCGTTCACCGGCCTCACGGATAAGTGAACACCCCAGTTCATCCTTGCTCGGGAAATGGAAATAGAGATTCCCCTTCTTCACACCGGTCGCATCAATGATATCTTGTATGCTCGTGTCCTTGAATCCCTTTCGATTGATAAGGTTTATAGCTGCATCAATAATCCGTGCCCGGGTTTCTGCTCCTTTTTTCAAATCCATATTTGCAACTCGATAGTGTACCGACTGTTTGGTACATTATTATGTTTAACCTGTTTTGTCAAGTATTATATTATTTTCAAAAAAACTGGGATACCTATTGCACACCATGAGTTATTGGAGTCACTTCAATGCAATATATACTACTTTAAGGCAATGAAAAAGCTTTTCTTATGTTGGTAGGATATCCCCATAAGAGTTTCCAACATACAATATTATCAATCATTTCTTTAACAAGGACATAATTTCTATAAAGATAGTTATCGGTATTATTTATTCTTTTTAGTTTGGATAGATGTTTTTCCACTGCATTGGCAAGTATACAAGAAACGGACATCTTTAGAAACTTCCTTAAATCCAGAAAATACTCATAATCATCAGGTCTCAACCGTGCGTGAAATGTATGCCAATTCTCCGAAGCAATTCTATTCTGATATCGAACTCTCTTCCCGAATACCTGCGGGTTCTGCGCATCATGCATCATTTTTTTTAAAAGAATGATAATTATTTCAGTGCGAGACATTCTAAATGTCCGCGCAGCATTATTGATCTTCCGTAAATAAACCGTGTGTATATTAAATGTGGTTTCTATAAACATATAATTCCTCCTAAAAAACGTTTATAAAGAAATAAACGATTATATGATGCAAATTCTAAAATTTTTTTCAATCGACATTGTACAATATACAAACATTGAAGTATTTCTATTGCATTAAAACTATACTAATGAATCATATGTTTCAAAATAGCTAAATTTAGGAATAATTTGATACATGATACCCAACGCAAAATTCGTTCATACGAATATTATAGCTGAAAACTGGGAAAAACTGGCCACATTCTACGAAACCGTGTTTGGCTGTACACGCATTTTACCCGAACGGGACATGTCTGGTGACTGGATTGATGACCTCACCGGGGTCCAGGATGTCCACATCCGCGGAGCACATCTCCGGTTGCCGGGATATGAAGCCGGCGGTCCAACACTGGAAATTTTCCAATACAATAAAAATATAGCCAGTGGCATTAAAAAAATTAATGAAATCGGCTATGCACATATCGCATTCCTGGTTGACGATGTCGGGAAAGCGCTATCCGAAGTGATGATGCACGGTGGGAGCCAGATGGGGAAAATGATCGAAAAAGATATCGCTGGAGTGGGCACTTTGTCCGTCGTTTATGCAAGGGATCCTGAAGGAAATATAATAGAACTGCAGAACTGGAAACAGTAGTGACACCAACACATGTCTTACTCTATTATTACATGATTCCCCCGAGGATTCATTAGCTCGCTAGATAAACATGTTTGATTCTGTCAGCCTCCTATTCAAAGAAGAATATTTCATGTTATACATGCGTCATCTTCTGAACATACAGATAAAAAATAGTTTACAAAAAGATATCCTAACATTGTATATCAACAAAAAATATTTATACGGTTTCGATGGATTTTAAACCTTCAAAAAATCTGCCCGGACAGATAGCTGAGTATCTCGGCAATAGAATAATGCGGTTTGAGCTGAAACAGGGCCAACGCCTGGTCGAGGAAGATCTCTCGCGCGACCTGGGGGTGAGCCGCAGCCCCCTGCGTGAAGCCCGGGTATCGGTTCTCAATGAATACCTGATCATTTGCACCGGCGATATTCTTAAAGAGATATACGGGATGATGGAGCGCAAGATAGTGGAAAAAGCAACACAAGAAGATATTCAATTGATCACAGAAAAACTCTCGGTCTGCGAGAAATACTCCAATAGCAACGACCGGCTCGGATATTTCGACGCAATTTTTAAATTCGAAAACGCCTGTCTCAAAGCCATAAAAAACATCGTTCTGAACCGACTTTTGCGCGACCTGTGGCCGGCAAGCAGGCGCGTACAATTCGCAACGCTGAGCCTCCGGACCGAGAGCCTCAACGAGCATATGAAATTTTTCCTCGACGCTCACCGGTTCCTTCTTGCAGGAAACGGGGAACTGGCAGCTTCTGCAGTAAGGGAGCTTATTGATAGCGAGATTCGAAATGGAGTGAAATATCTCCCGCAATTCAGCACGCTGTAAGAAGATATAAAAAAGGGCCACCCCCTTATTGGGAGACAGCCCTTTGGCATTCATACATTTTTGTATGCGTCAGGTCAGCAGACTCTGAATGTTCCGATTTCCTTATCACCCTCAACCACATGAACCGCACAAGCGATGCACGGGTCGAATGACCGCACCACACGGGCGGCTTCTATCGGGTTTTTAGGATCGGATATCGGAGTGCCGATGAGCGCCTGCTCAACTGGACCCTTGACACCGTCGTCACCCCGCGGCCCGCAGAACCAGGTTGTGGGAACGACAGCCTGATAGTTGGCGATCTTCTTATCTTTCACCACGATCCAGTGTCCGAGAGCTCCCCGCGACGCTTCGACGAGGCCCATCCCTTTCCCTTCGTTCGGTATTTCGAAGGTGTTCCTCGGTTTGCCGTTAACCTCAAGCTCGTCGATCCACTCGGGCATTGCGGCCACGATGAGCTTGGCCTCGATTGCCCGGGCAGCGTGCCGCCCCAGGGTGGAGAAGACGGCTGAAATGTCGGCGTTGAAGATCTTAAGTAAGCCATCGACTTCACGCTTCACGCTCTCATTTCCGGAGAGATAGCTGATGACCACGCGCGCCAGGGGACCGACTTCCAACGGTATGTTGTCATACCGCGGCGCCTTAAGCCATGTGTAGGCCCCTCCCTTGCCAGGCTGCGCCTGGGTCTGCCCGTCATGGGGATAGAGGTTGCTACCAGAGCTATAACGACCGAACCGGACCTGCTCGCGTATCTTGGTGTGGTCGAATGGCTCAACTTTGGTGCCGTATGCGACGCCCCGCTGGAGGAAAAACTTCTTGTCTTCATTGTCCAGATCGAAGAGACCGTAAGACAGGAAATTGGTGAACGAGCCGATCTTAAAATAATCACCGAACGTCTTGGCCACCGCAATCACATGGTTCATATAAACATTGTTGATGAATTTTTCCAATTCACCTATGTACTTCTTATACTCCCTGATCATGGCGCGGGTCGGAACCTGGGTGACGCCACCAGCAACGAGTCCGATAGCGTGGGGACTCCGGCCTCCGATGGCAGCAACCATCTTGTGCGCCTTCATCCGCATCTCAAGGGCCTTCACATATCCGGCTATGGCGTCGATATTGGTGTCGACATCCTTGATATAGAAGTTTCCTTCATACCGCGGCAGGAAAGGCGCGCCTGCAGTGAGGCTATCAATCCGGCCTTTTTTCACTTTTACTTCGCTTTCAACCCAAGCTTTAAGGTTGTTGATCTTTGAGTCGCCGCCGGTATATTTCAACAGCGCGGTAATATCAACGTAATCAAGGGCAGCCAGGTGATAAAAGTGTATTAAATGCGAGTGAAGATAATTCGCGGCCAGCATGAGATTCCTGAGAATCCGTCCGTTGTCGTTGGGCTTAATACCGAAAGCACTTTCAAGGCATTTGCTGGACGCGATACCGTGGGAAATGGGGCACACGCCGCATATCCGCTGTGTGAGCTGGTTCGCGTCGAGTGGGTTCCTGCCAACGAAAATCCGCTCGAAGCCCCGGAACATATCTCCGATGCTCCACGCGTCGGCGACCTTTCCGTTTTGTACATCTATTTCAATCGAAAGATGACCTTCTATCCTTGTTATCGGATCAATTAATACCTTAGCCATTGATAACACCTCCGTTCCTGAGATTATAAACCGGTACCCGGTGCTCCGGCTTGATGAACTTGGCGCGCTGCGCTGTCAGGTGCTTGAATATGCCGCGCTTTCCGTAATCCGGGAATACGTCCTCGGTGCATCCGATGCATCCGCCGCCGCAACCTGTGCATGAATTGTTGCCGCCGACCCATTTCCTGACCGGTATATCGCAGCACGAATCCATGCCGAGGCAGCCGAGATTATAGAGGCAGCCCTCATCGCCCCAGTGCTTGGCGAACCTGCCGGCTTTGTAATCGCTGAGGCGCTCGCACTGCTCGTGCACGGTCTTGCCGTAGTAGAGGAGCGGCCTGTTGTACTCATCACGTTCCGGCATGCCCTTCAGAAGCACGTGCAGGAGAGTGCCCACGATCCAGTCCGGATGCGGCGGGCACCCCGGTATATTCAAGACTGTCTTGCCCTTGACAAACTGAGAAAGGCTGACGGCGCCGGTCGGGTTGCCGCTCCCGTCCCGCGGCTCAGCAGCGGGAACGCCGCCGTAGGTCGCGCAGGTTCCGACCGCTACGATCGCCTTGGCATTGGCGCTCAGCTTTGTGACCCATTCGCTCACACCGACCCTCCTGCCATTCACTTCGCCGATAGTGCAGTATTCTGCAGATTTTGTCGGGATTGATCCTTCTAATATGAGGACAAAATCCTTCCGATTTTTCTCAACCGCATCCTCAAGAACGCTAATGGCCGCATCACCGGTACCGCCCATAACTGTCTGATGGAAGTTCAAGCTTATGAACTCAGTGATGACCGTGGCAATATTCGGTTCAATTTTATTCAGGAGCGACACTGAACAGCCGGAACATGACTGACCTTGAAGCCATATGACCGCAGTTCGATCCGCAGCTTTTTCCAGCGCTTTTTTACATCCCTGCAAGAGCACAGAGGGGAATGTGAAAGCTGCTGCTGTTCCACCCATCAGTTTCAAGAAGTCTCTTCTATTAAAAGACATACATCTCCTCCTCTAATTTTAATGAGTTGCGGCATCAAGAATCACATCCACCGCGCGCGGTATTGATTCCCGTACCGCCTGACTGATATTTGTATCAATATCACATATATTGTCCGGAACTATTCCAACGAATTCAATTTCAGGATTATGATCCATGATCCTGAGAGTTTTAATAACCTCCATGATTCCCACTTCATGTAGAGAAAACCTTGCGCGGCTCTCCACCGCATGCTCAGGAGTGAAGCGGTATATACTTCCGGGCTTGTCATTTGTCTTGAGAGCGTCAACTATGACGATTTTATCATACCCGTCGATGAGACCAAGCAGGTCAAACCCCGCGGTTCCTCCGTCCAGGAGCTCTACGCCTTCCGGGAGGGGGACTCCCGATTCTTCCATATGCCTGATAATGTAAACGCCCAGGCCGTCATCGCTCCGTAAAATATTGCCAATTCCCAGTATCAAAACTCTACGCATTACGATCAGCCGGCACCTGACAGATATACGCCATACGTTACCGTCATTTATTCTCGGTATGGCACTTCACACACATATCTCGGGCGATCCTTTTCTCATCGCCTCGATGACAGTTGGAGCATATTTTAATTCTGTCAGGATTCTCAAATTTATGATGGCACTTCTCGCAGGTAATACCCGCTTTTTCATGAGACCTGTGAACTATATCCATGTTATCTTTACCACTTTCGGATGACACGATCACGGTCAATTTGGATAAATCAGTTGGTCCATTTTTTTTGCAAGAAACAAATACCGCTAGTATCATCACGGCAACCGCGCAACTTACGCGAAACAGGGGCTTTACTAACTTCATCATAGTTATTGGCCTCTTTTTTTTGAAGTTAATGCTAAATTAAAGCAGTTTTTTAAAATGATTAACTTTACAAGCATGCTGTCGAATATCACGATAACAGAGTTGATATTATGTTTTTTAAGCTACAGGCACATTTTAAAACTCCCTTTATTATCAAATAAAAGGGAGTTTAATAATACATGTGCACAAAGGGAAAAAATCTAAAAAGGTTATGAAGTATATTAATAATTAACAGTAAATAGTTCCACATTTTCGCTAAACAAGATACCTTTTAAAAATTTAATGTCAACAGATTTTTTATAATATACAAAAAAATCTACTCGCCGTATAAATACATATTTTTAGCATAATATTTCATACACCGCTGAAAATCCTCCTCAGTAGCGGCACCTTGAGCAGAATTGCACTCTCAGGACAGACTTCCTGGCAGCAAAAACACCTGATACAGGTTTGATAATTATGCGCCGGCGGCCTCGTTTTATCACCCTTAAACCAATCGACCGATTTAGGCACTGTTGGGCACATGGTGACGCACACGCCGCACGATATGCATTTATCTTCAATAATATACGGCTTCGGCACCAGCCGGTTTTTGACAAAACGAAGGATCCCCTTCATCTGATAAGCCTTGAGGGGAGCCCGTTCAACATCAAAATCCGTTTGCTTCAAACCGGCAATATCATCGCCCAACAGCTCGATTTCGCTTTCAAGGAAGGTGCCGGATCCAGACTGGTGGCCAAATATGATTGTCGGTACATAGTGCGGGTCAATGTGAATCAGCCGGCACACGGTGGCGTCAAGGGCGATTGGATCATCTGAAAAAAGGAGCAGGTTCATCTTCCTGGGCTTACCTCCCCGCGGTCCGTTACCCTCCATGGCCCAGATGCCGTCCATGACATAGAGCATCGGATTGACCAGGTTGTTCAGGTCCACAAGCATCTGCGCAAAGCTGTCCGGATCCGGCAGTTTAATATGGTACTCGCCCTTTCGGACGCCGGGGACGCACCCGAACTGGTTTTTCACCGCGCCAGTCAGTTTTTCAAAACCGTGGGTTTTCATTTTTGGAAGGCTGATAACGACGTCATTATCGGTCACAGCCTTGGCGATGATGAACTTCTTGTTCTGCCTGCCTTTTTCAAAGAATACCTCGACGCCGGTCCTGAAATCAGCCTCCCCAATGTTTAATTCCTCAGATACGGACAGAATCCCCGACTTTTTCGCCGCGGCCGTGCTGCTTCCGATAGCGGGGGAATCGCCCCAGGTTACTGTTGCGCCAACGGCAATGAACTGCTCGGCCACTGCCCTGAACACGGATGGGTGCGTATTCACGCACTTCTCCGGTACATCGCCCACCAGGAGATTCGGCTTCAGCAGCACCCTTGTTCCTCGATCCGCGAACCTGGCCGTACCGCCCAGGAGGTCTATCCCTCTTTTTACGGCACGCCGAACATCTTCAATATCGTAGGTTCCGCATCGGATCAACGCTACCTTTGACATGGCATCTCTTCCTTTATCTTTTTTCACCTCACCACTCTCCCGTCAGCTCGCCTACGACACATGATCCTATAGAAAAGAAATTTGAATATATGTCCAGATTTTTTCAGCTGATTATCCTTTTTTATAATACTATCGCAACTATGAAACCGGCTTCTGTATTGATCAATAAAAAGTATTGCCAAAATTTAAAAAGGGAAATAAATGGATCCCTACAGGAGAAGACGTCATGATTCGAAAACTCTCAGCGGCGGTTAGGGAATTCAGCAGAAATTCAGCCATCATCTTCGTGGTGCTCTTCGGCTTCGTGAGCCTCTTCGCGGATATGACCTACGAGGGTGCCCGGAGCATCATGGGCCCCTACCTTAAACTGCTCGGCGGAAGCGCCGCGGTCGTCGGTTTCGTTGCCGGATTCGGCGAGCTTGTCGGATACGCCTTCCGGATCGTGACCGGTTACCTGGCGGACCGGACAAAGCGGTACTGGCTCCTCACCTTCATGGGCTACGCTATAAATCTTCTGGCGGTACCATTTCTCGCCCTTACCGGCAATTGGATTTCAGCGTCGATTTTACTTGTTGTTGAGCGCTTCGGTAAGTCGATCCGCACGCCGGCGCGGGACGCCATGCTCTCCTACGCCCGCTCCAGGGTGGGGAGCGGCTGGACATACGGCCTCCACGAGGCCATGGACCAGGTGGGCGCGGTTCTGGGCCCCGTTATCGTGGCAGGCGTCCTCTATTTTCGCAATGGCGACTACCGTTTAGCCTTTGCCGTGCTTCTGCTGCCGGCGCTGGTCTCCCTCACGCTCGTCCTGGTGGGGCGTATCCTGTATCCCCGGCCGAGCGAGCTCGAGGTGAACCAGCTTGAAGTGGACGCGAAGGGACTGGGCCGCGGCTACTGGCTCTACCTGGCGGCCGTGGGATGCATCGCGCTGGGCTTTGCCGATTTTCCCCTCCTGGCCTATCATTTCCAGACAAAAGGAATGTTCTCCGAATCGATGATACCGATTCTGTATGCAGCGGCAATGGCCGTGGACGCGCTGTCGGCCCTCTTCTTCGGATGGCTCTACGACCGCGTCGGCGTAAAATCGCTCATCATCGCCGCGCTCGCGTCGTGCGCGTTCGCGCCCCTGGCGTTTCTGGGCGGCGCGCCGGCGGCCTGGGCGGGTGTCATCGTCTGGGGCATCGGCATGGGCTGGCAGGAATCGATCATGCGGTCCGTGATATCGGACATGGCGCCCCGCGACCGGCGCGCGTCCGCCTTCGGCATCTTCAACGCCGGCTACGGCGTCTTCTGGTTCGCCGGATCATGGGCGCTGGGCTCGCTTTACGACCTTTCTCTGGCGGGAGGCTTTTCACTGGCGGCCCTGTCGGCAATTTCAGTGGCGGTCCAGATTGTCGCCGTGCCGATTTATATTTATCTGACTATGAGTGGCCGTCGCGCAGATCGTATCCAGACGTGAGTGGATCATGTATCTCACGGACTTTGCTCTCTCGATTCTCTTCACCTATATATTCACGAAAGGCTACGAGAACCGGGGAATCATGGAGGGAGTCCGCTACGGGCTCATCATAGGCCTCCTCATGGACGGCATCGGCTCATTCGGACAGTACATGGTATACCCGATACCCCTTACCCTGGCGCTCCAGTGGTTCGTATACGGAGTGATCAGATTCATCATTCTGGGAATCATCGTTTCGCTGATATACCGGCCGAAGACCGGGTAGATGTCCGAGGACAGCGTCCGCCGGACCGGCCGGATCAGTAGTTCGTCGGCGTCACATAGACCGGCGATTTCTGAGTGAAGCTTTCCACCATCTCGAATATAACGACAGCGGGCTTTTCAACGCCGACGAGGGAGAGGTCAACGCGGCTGTAGCTCTGGAAGCAGGCCATGCGGCTGAAATGCTCGGCCAGGAAGGGCTTTATGAAATTAAAAAATGAATCATGATATACCACGGCCCGGGGTAGGGTCGGATCTGCCACTTCATAGACTTCCGTGAATCTGCTGGTTTTTACCGGATAGAGGATTGGCACCTTTCTGGCTTTGAATCCGGCATTCGGCTTGAACAGATAATAATCTTCCGTGAATCTGTCTTTCAGGCCCAGCATGGAGGCCAGGTCGCCGCCGGGAATCACCACCGCCTCCACGCTGTATTCTTCCAGCGTGCTCGGTTTTAACCGGGGCGAGAATGGAACAAGCTCCTCCGCTATGTCTCGATACCCGTAAAAAGCCCCGTAGGAATTCCAGTGAACGTCGTGCTTGAAGTAGACCCGGTATTTCTTCTTCCCTTCGAGTATGGAACCGCCAAGGTCTATGCAGTCAATGGTGGTGTTTTTCTTCAGATATGCCATGATCTGGTCCAGCCGCGTCGTTTTTCGAACCGGCTTGAAATATTCCGGAACGAATTCGGGATATATCCTGGGCTTCATGGGTGCGAACACAACCATGAACACGATCCCCCTCTTCGCCAGATATCTGTTTATATCCACCAGGGGCCGCGTCCATTCGGCGAGCTCCCGGTCATCAGTGAAGGGCCTGATGGCGCGGTAGTAGTCCAGAGCGTTGTTCCCCTCATCGTCCTTGATGAGATACAGCCAGTCCTCCCTGCCCACGAGAACCTTGGGAAACTGCTCCACCTTCAGGAATTTCAGCTTGAACAGGCTGTTCCATCGTATGAGGGTGTTCCGGAACCCGAAATTATCGACAAAATATTTCGTGAACTTGCTGTGGAACTCGATGATGGATTTGCGGTCCCATGAGAGCTTCGGCAGCTGCGACAGGGCGCTTTTTTCGTTTCCCGTGAGTGCGGGGGCTATATTAAAAAGGTTATCGAATGTCGGAAGCCAGAGGCTCACCATGAATATCGCCGTTACCGCCATGCTGGTTATGAATGTTGCTTTCACGCGCGCCATGATATACTCCTAGAATTGGCCGTACACGAATGGAGTAAACGTCTCGGTGGCTACGGCCATGTATGATAGAAGTAAAATGCCGGCGAACATGAGCACCACGACAGCGCCGTGGGCAAAACGAAGCAGGGAGCCCGCCCTGCCCCGCTGCTTGTCCACGAAAGCCCCGACGCGGTCCCTGACGGCCGGTATGACGGGCGCGTACCCTATCAGGCCGAGAGCAATTGCCACGCCAAGCTCCACATTCATGATAAGCGGCATCGTGGTCGTTATCGCGCTGGCGTCGTTGAGGCCGAACATGGCGGCGAACAGTTTCATGGCATAGCCGATCGAACTCGACCTGAAAAAGACGGCCTGGAGCATGAAGGCCAGGTTCACGTAGGCGATTCCGATCGGACGCCAGAGCCGGTCAAAAAAATCCCTCGGCAGGATCTGTTCGATCACCAGGAGAACGCCGTTCATCAGTCCCCAGAGAATGAAGCCCCAGCTTGAGCCGTGCCACAAGCCGGTAAGGACGAACACAAAAACCAGGTTGAAGTAATGACGCGCCCGGTTGACCCTGCTCCCGCCCAGGGGAAAATACACATAATCGCGGAACCATGACATGAGGGTTATGTGCCATCGCTGCCAGAATACGCGCATCGAGGTGCTCACAAAGGGGTATCTGAAATTTTCAGACAGGTTGAACCCGATCATCCGTCCCAGGCCGATGGCCATATCGGTATAGCCGGAAAAATCGTAATACAGATGCATCAGGTAGGTGAACACCGCGAGCCATGCGACGCCGGCCGAGAGCTCGTTGGCGGGGGTGGCGAATAAACGGTCAACGGTTCCGCTGATGGCATTTGCTATGATCATTTTTTTTCCCAGGCCGATAACGAACCGCCGCACCCCGTACATGAAGTCATCTGTTGAAACACGCCGTTCGACCATGTCCCTGGCCAGGTTCGTATAGCGCTCGATGGGCCCCTGAAGCATCTTGGGAAACATGGCGAGGAAGATGCCCAGCGAGATCGGGTTTTTTTCGACCTTTGTCTTGTCCCGGTACACATCCATAACGTATGAGAGCATGGTGAACGTAAAAAATGAAATGCCGATGGGAAGATGGATCTGCGGTATTATACAGGGAGTGCGTCCGAATAGTTCGATAATAACATTAATATTGTTGACGATGAAATTCGTGTACTTGAAAAACACAAGGGGGAGCAGGTTGCAAAGGATAGAGAAGACCAGCACCGTCTTCCGGTTCTTTCCCACCCGCGCGATCCAGACACCGAAAAAGTAGTTAATCGCCATCACGACGACGAGCAGTACGGTG
>Ga0154692_153_pt3 | contig 17364 bp, 14 predicted proteins | sample Rifle2008BG13ft_FD_116121 | JGI IMG/M metagenome (GOLD analysis project Ga0154692, IMG submission 116121) | Spirochaetes bacterium RBG_13_51_14
ACCAGTACAAAGGTAAGCGGGGGGTCGTTCTCGTCAAGTAAACCGCTCCCCGGCCCGTTACTTCTCGATCGTGCGCGCGGAGCCCACCGCCTCCGGGTCGCGGCCGCGCCTGTTGATGGCGTAACCTCCCGGGTCAGCGGTGACGGGCAGGATGATGAGCCGGGGCAGCGTAAGCTCGTCTGGGGAGCGGTACTGCGCCAGACCAATGACCATCCCCTCATGGCCGGCGGCGGGCCGCTCGCGGTAGGTGCCGAAGAGAACATCCCACCATGACAGGTTAAAGCCGAAATTGCTGTTGGTCTCCCTGATGTTTACCGAATGATGCACCCGGTGCATGTCCGGGGTCACCAGAAGATACCGGAGCGCGCGGTCAAAGGAGCCGGGCATGCGCACATTGCCGTGGTTGAACATGGCCATGCCGTTCAACAGCACCTCGAAGAACACAACAGCAAGTGGTTGAGGGCCTATCACCGAAACCGCGGCGAGCTTGATCACCATTGACAAAACAATCTCTACAGGATGGAAACGAAGCCCGGTGGTTACGTCGATGTCGAGGTCCGCGTGATGAACCAGGTGGAGTCGCCAGAGCAACGGGAGCGTATGAAACATGACATGCTGAAGGTATATGGTCAGGTCCAGGAGCAAGACCGCGACAATGACTTCAAGCCAGGAGGGGAAGTTGAAGTAATTCAGGATCCCCCACCCTTTCGCACGGGCCAGGACGGCCATGGCGACCGGGATGACCGGGAAAATAAGCCTGACCAGAACCGTATTCAGGAGGATGATGGAGAGGTTCCCGAACCAGCGGCCAGCCTTCCCAGCAACGAGATCCCTCCGGGGAGCGACGAGCTCCCATACTCCCATGATCCCGAAGATCCCGAGGAAAACCGTCATGCGGACGGCCGCCTCGCTGAATTGAAATTGCGACAGAAAACCTTCCACCACTGCGCGCACCCCTCATGAATAGTTATATCTTCTCTATGAGTTCCACCAGGCCGCCGAGCACCTTCCGGTACCGATCTGCCATAACAAGACCCGCGAGCATCTCCCGCGAACGTTCTATAAGCTCACCGTGGCGCTCCACGGCGGCCTCGCGGGAGCCGCTCGCGGCCATCATCATCCTGATCCGCCGGACATCCCGCGCATTCTTTTTCCTCCTCGTGAAGAGCGCCATGAAACGCTCCCGGTCTCTTCGCTCGAGTTTCTCGATGGTGGCGTCTACCAGGATTGTGACCTTCCCCTCCAGAATATCGGAATCCGAAGATTTCCCGGTGTCGTCCTCTATGCCGAAAACGCCCAGGAGATCGTCCCTGATCTGAAACGCCAGGCCCAGGGGCAGGGAGAACTCCCTGATTGCGTTCATTTCCCTTTCGGAATTTTTCCCCGCCAGCAGGTATCCCATCAGCAGGGGATAATAAACGGTATAGTGGGCTGTCTTCATCATGGCGATCCAGACCGCGGTCTCCCGGGGGGATTCGATTTTTTTCGAGTTGGAATGAAGGATGTCGAGTATCTGCCCCCAGGCGGTAACCTCCAGGGTGCCGGCGAGGATCTTCATGACTTTTTCTTTCAGCCGGGGCGCCATTCCCGACTCGCATACGATCTCGAGGGCATCCGCAAAAAGAACGTCGCCGAGGATAAGGGCGATATCGCTTCCGATATGCCGGTTGTGCGATCGGCTCCCGTAACGGTCCCCGCAAATCAGGTGAAGCGCCTTCCCGCCCCGGCGCAGCTCTGCCCGGTCGATAATGTCGTCCTGGACAAGCAGAAACGAATGAAAGATCTCCAGCACCGATGCGATCAGAATGGCTTCACGGTGCTTCCTTCCCCCGCCGTAACCAAAGCAGGATATGAGCAGCACGAGCGGCCTGATACGCTTCCCCTCTCTGACGCAGAACTCCTCCAGCAATCCGTACATTTCGCTGATAACCGGGTGTTCGGCGCTTTTCATCTTTGTCTGAAAGAAATCGCGCATCGACGAGTCGATGAGCGGTATATACTCCCTGCTGAAGGCCTTGAACCGATCAACTGGTGAGGTTGTTTTTTTCATGGATCGCGGTTCGCTCCGATTGAATTCCTGCCGATCGCAGCTCCGGCGGTACCGTCGGTATCAGCCATAACACTTCCACCGTAACTCGGAATCATGTCAATCAGTTTTCCGGGATCCCGGTGGCGCCGGGCGATTCCACCTGATGATGTTTCTTCATATCCTCGTCAATTATAAATATCCGACTCGTATAAAAAATGATCATGTCACCGATTAAAATACGTATTTTAATTTAACCCGAACAAAAATTGATTGATAATTATACCATCGCATTATTTTTGAAGTCGTGTCTATTGTGGTTGAGAGGAAGTAGTGGCATGCTCAATAATAGAAGGCGGGACGCAGCGTTTCAGTATGCAGGCTGCCGATACGGCCGCCGCCGCGCGCGCATTATATTCTATTTCGCAGCAAGCGGTAAAATGTTAATGCCGCTTCATGATATCGGCCCCATACGACCGCGCATTAAACAGGCACTATAGAATTTTTATGTTAGCCAAACGAATCATACCCTGCATGGACGTGGACCGCGGCCGGGTCGTCAAGGGAGTAAACTTCGTCAACCTTGTGGACGCGGGCGATCCCGTTGAAAACGGCAAATTCTATGACGCTGAGGGAGCGGACGAACTGGTTTTCCTGGACATCACCGCTTCATCCGACCGCCGCGACATCATACTCGACATGGTCAAGAGGGTGGCGGAAGAGGTGCACATCCCCTTCACCGTGGGCGGCGGCATCAGGACCATCGATGACGTCCGGCTCATCCTGGAAAACGGCGCCGACAAGATTTCCATCAATACCGCGGCCGTGCAGAATCCTTCCCTGATCACGGAGTCGGCCCGACGGTTCGGCTCCCAGTGCATCCTGGTGGCGATAGACGCGAAGAGGGACGGCCGGGGCAGGTGGACGGTCTACCTCCATGGCGGCAGGACGCGGACGGAGATTGATGCGATCGACTGGGCGGCACGGGTGGAGGAGCTGGGCGCCGGCGAAATCCTCCTCACCAGCATGGACCGGGACGGGACGAAAATCGGCTACGACATCGAGTTGACCCGCCTTGTCGCCGATACGGTGACCATTCCGGTGATCGCCTCCGGCGGTGTCGGGACCATCGAGCACCTGTATGAAGGACTCACCCTGGGAAGGGCCGACGCCGTTCTTGCAGCGTCAATTTTCCATTTTCGGGAGATATCAATCGCTCAAGTGAAGCGGGAACTGAAATCCCGTGGCGTACCGGTGCGGTACCCCTTCTGAGAAAACGCAAGACGGCCGGGAATCATTTTAAAACGAACACGACCAGAAGCGTGATCAGTCCCGCCAGGGCGACGGCGAGGGCGATGATGATGCCGATGCTTATCTTTGACATTCGATCTGGCTTCGCGCCAGCATCCATGTAAGAAGTGTCGATGGCCACCTTGATGTTTTCTTCAAGCTCCTCGATCTTCACGTAAATGCCCTTGGCGATGATCACGAAAATCGTGTAACCGCCGTCGGACCGGTGCCTGATTGAAACGATCCTGCCCGTGATAGGATGCATCCCATCATCGTCATACGCGTTGAACGCCTTGGCGACGTGAATCGCCTTCGTGTGGTTATCCGCGATTTTTACTTTAAGCCGGTCGCCCATGACGAGGAGCCCGATTTCCCTGCCGCTGATGGGAGAAAGAATGAGGCTCCCCCGCAGAATCAGCTTGACCTCTTTCCCTTTCAGGGCATCCTGATCGTCCCCGGTATCAACCTCTATCTCCGGTTCAGAATCTTTCTTTTCCTGCTCATGATCCTTGAACTCCATGATCTTCTGGCTGGTAATGGAGCTGAGCTCCATATCCAGCGACGATATGACCTCGATATCGACGACCATGTTTACGCTCTGGAACCCCATCCGGTCCTGCATTATCTGCAGGAAGAGACGGTTTATTTCCACCTCGCCCTTTTCGTTGTACATCTTCTTCAGATCACCGGCAAACTGCAGATTGAACGAAGAAATAAAAACGCTTTTAAACTGTCTGCCCAGGACATCGTCATGTTCATTGTTGGTTAAGAATTCAGCCATGTCTTTTTCAAATGTCTTCCAGTCAATATTGGTTCGTATATCCTTCAGAGAGAAGGAATCGGATATTACCGGATACACGCTGTTCAACGTGAGGTAGAAATAGTTGAAAAAGGCGATAAAGGCGCCGAAGGAAGTGGTTGAAGAAAAACGGCCCTTGATGACGTACATATCCCGGAGGTTCCCGGCAATCATCTGCTTTGCCCGTTCCTCGTCGCCGTTGGTGTAGAATAACGCGATTTCGAGTTTTTTCGTGTAATCAGACAATGAATGAGCGGCTGTATCGAGTATTTCGGCCATTGCTTCTCCGTTGTAGTGGAATGAGCACGTCTTCGATCCGGATGATCGGTGACCCCTCGGCGGTATCCGTATATCAGGAAGTCAGACTATCCGCGTTTTTACAAGAATTTTTTTATTCCGGGTTAGCTATCCTGTTCTTGTGCAGTACGCTTTTAACCCTGTTCAGAACGGTCTTCCGGTCGACCGGTTTCAGAATATAGTCGCTTATGCCCAGTTTTACGAGATCTGCCATAACACCCTTGCTGGTTTCATCGCTGATAAAGACAACCAGCGGCCGGTTGGACTTCTTGCTTAGCTCGTGCATCAAAGCATACCCGTCCATTACCGGCATATCCAGAGTTGTCGTGATAAGGTCAATTTTGCCCTCGATCTTTGAAAGTTTGTCCAGGGCCTCCTGGCCGTTGGCTGCAGTGGCGACTACATTGTAGCTTTCTGATTCAAAAAACTGAACTATCTGTTTCCGCAGAAAATCTTTACCTTCCACGATCATGACCTTATACGGCCTCCCCCCTGGTTTCAGTCCGTCAGGTGTTTTTATGTTTAAACTCGGAAATTCTCCTCTACCCTTCATTCATTCCTCCCCGATGAATGATACCACACTACTCATCGCGCATTACTCCAGCGGCTGCAGACCGCATTATACATTGTTTATATTAAAAAATACATTTTTTTACAGTATGAAAAAGAAAATTATGTTGTCAAGATTAAAAATACAGATTGATAAGACCCTGTTTCAGGATTCGACTGCGCACAGAATATTTTTTTACTTTTTCTTTTGATGCCGGTTTTGAAGTAAACTCTCTTGGAGCCGTATTTGGAGCCGTATTAAGGTGCATTTATGCCATGGGAATAGTCAGAAAAAATGTCAGCGTTATTATTTTTACGTTAAGCCTGTTTTTTTCAATGATAACCGCCATTAATGGCCAGGGCAAGCACGGCCCATCATTGAAGTGGAAATCAATCAGGACAGAACATTTCTGGATACATTTCCACGATCCGCTTGAGCAGGCAGCCCGTAAGCTGGCGGCGACGGCTGAAGCGGTGCACCGGCGTCTCGTCAGGGAAATCGGTTGGCAGCCGCGATTGCGGACAGACGTTGTTTGCACCGACGCCGCTGACATCGCTAACGCTTCCGCACGAAGCCGTCCTTTCAATATGATTACGATATACCTGTCGCGGCCGATGCTGAACTCGTCGGATAACAACTTTGAAACATGGCTGGAAACCGTGTTCATCCATGAATACACCCATATCCTTAACACCGATACCGTGACCGGCCTGCCGAGCATCATCCGGAAGATCTTTGGCAGGGTTAATTTCCCCAACCAGTTCCTCCCCCGCTGGGCCCTCGAAGGGAACGCCGTGTACCATGAATCGCTCCAACGACCCTGGGGGAGAAACAACAGCGCCTTCGCCGACATGGTGCTGCGGACCGAGGTGCTCGCCAGCAGGTTCAAGAGCATCAGCCAGGCCTGTCACTATCCGCGCCAGTGGCCGGGGGCCAGCGTTCCCTATCTTTACGGGGGCCGTTTCATCGCATACCTGGAAACGCAATACGGTACCGGTTCAATGGCGAAATTTTTCATGGAGAATTCAGACAACTTCATCCCCTACTCGGACAACATATACCCCATACCCTATTTGTACAATAAGGACGCCAGGGACGTGTTCGGCGCTTCCTTCCCCCGTCTTTGGCGCGTATGGGAAGACCGCATAACATTAAGTTATGCTATTCAGATAGATGAAATCAAGCGGCGCGGGGTGACGGAATGCGCGCTTATATCCGAACGGGACTGCGACTCGAACTTCCCCCGCTTCGCCGGCGACGGCGCGAGCATCTACTATGTGAAGCATTCAATGAGGAAACGGAGTTTGTTGATGCGGTACTCGTTCGCGCAGCGCGCGGAAACGAAGATCTGCAAGGTGAACGAACCCAACGCGCTGGCCGTTTCTCCGCGGAACGAAATCTTCCTGTCAGACTTGGAATATTACCGATCTTTTTCTCTCTACAGCGACGCGTTCAGGTGCGACCGGCGTATCCGGAGAGTGACTCACGGTCTCCGCGTCACGCATCTGAGTTTCACGAGCGATGGCCAGTGCCTCTTCGTCAGAAACGATTCCGATGCCTATTCGCTGGTGCTGTCCGACACAGGCTTCACGCAAACGGCGGCGCTCATTAAAAGCTCGCCACTGCAGATCGCTTTTCCACGCGCTTCGCCCGACGGAAAGAAAATAGTATTCACCGTGAAGGACCGGCGGGGATACGCTGATCTCGTTCTCATGGACCGGGGATCGAACACCATGCTCCGCCTCACCGACGACCGGCACACCGATATCGAACCGGCCTGGCACCCTAACGGCACGCGCATCGTCTTCTCCTCGGACCGGGACGGCGTTTATAACCTGTACGAATACGACCTCCCGGAAAAAAAAATCCGCAAAATCACGAACCTGCTCGGGGGCGGGTTCAGTCCGGACATATCGCCGGACGGGAAAACCATCGCATTCGCTTCGTATTGCGCAGAAGGCAAGCTCATTGCCATTATGAAGTACCCGGCCCGATACCTCTCGGAGGAACAGGCGTCCGTATCCGAACTGGCTCCAGATTATTTCTCCGCCGATCATGACGCCGCGTCCCCGGGTACGCCAGTACCGCATCGTTATAACCCGATCAATTCCGTTCCCCCCCTGTATTATCTCCCCTTTTTTTCGATATCAGAGCTACGTGACAACAAGTACGATCTCACCCTGGGCGTGAGGCTGAAGGGGAATGACGCGCTGGAAAAACATCGCTACTCAGTATCATCATCGTTCACGATCGTGCAGAAGCGCGCCACGGTTGATGCGAACTACACGCTGTCCGAGTTCTATCCCGATTTCAGCATCGGATATTATGATAACGCACTCTTCTACGGCAGCGACGGATTCCCCTGGGGCAAGAGCCACACCCTGCACTTTCGGAGGACCCTGGATCGATCGGGATATTTCAGCGTCATCATCCCCGTCATCAGGTACAACCACCATCACCAGATCCGCCTCTACTACATCTTTGAGAAACAATTCACCGCGGACTATTATCCGTATCCTTATTACTCTACATTCAAGCACGGCGAACTATACGCCCGGGCCCGGACGGCGTACCTGTTCACGTGTGCGAAAACCTATCCCTATTCAATAAGCCCGGAAGACGGGAGGGAACTTGAAGTTACCGCCGATCTGTTCCATCGGGCCATCGGTTCCGCCCGCTCCTTCTACCGCGTCAGCGGCTCCTACGCCGAATACCTGCCCGGAATCTGGCATAACCATGTTTTCATGCTGCAGGCGCGCGCCGGCGTATCCATACATGAGCCCGGATACCTGGCCCGGTACAACCTGGGCAGATACGGTTCGGGATATACCTTCAGCCCGCCCTACGGAGAGGAAGCGTGGGGGCTCCGTGGATACCCTTCGGGAGCGGAATACGGCGACCGTGCCGCCATGGCGACTGCCGAATACCGCCTGCCCCTGGTCCAGCGCGACGCCGGGTTCCTCACCGCGCCGATCCTGTTCAGGGATCTCTGGATGACCCTGTTCTTCGACTTCGGCAACGTCTGGTACGGGAAAACCGCGCTCTCCCGGTTTAGGTACAGCGCCGGCGCCGAACTGCACCTGAATTTGACCCTGGGATATATCATTGCCGTTCACTGCGCCGCGGGATACGCCCGGGGCCTTGCCCGGCCCGGCGAAGACCAGGTCTATTTCGCGGTCACCAATGTTGTCGAAGGCAGGTTAAAGAATACTGCGCATAACATACGGGGCGCCGCCCAGGACCATGGCCCCCCGTATTAAAAAAATATAACAAAATACTTGATTATTTTCCCCGATTGAGCGATATGATGCATGATATCCAAATATTCAACGGAATTCAATGATCTATAGATCCGGAACCACCGAGGAGTAAGGGCCTTGTCCAGCGGCGAAATCAATAGCTACACCATCCATCCCTCCGATTACAAAGGGGCCATAGACAATAACGCCGATTTTTACATCCAGTTCCATACCTTCACGCCGGAGGTGGAGGGCGCCATCATCAAGAACGTTCACCGTTACCTCGATCATTACGACCTGAACTATATAAAAAACCAAATCATCAATATCGTGAAGGAGCTGGTCAATAACGCCATCAAAGCGAACCTGAAGCGCATCTATTTCAAGCTTAAAAACCTGGACATCAACAAGACCGAGGACTATCGGTTGGGAATGGAGACCTTCAAGGACGAAGCGTACCAAGAGGACAGCGCCCACATTTTCGAAAATCTTGAAAAGTCCAATCTGGTCGTCCGGATCGCCTTCAAGACCGCGGATGAGTATCTCTACATCAATGTCATTAACAATGTCCCCATTCTTCAAACGGAGCTCTCGAAGATTAACGCCCGGATCAAGAAAGCGTACAAGTATCGGGACATATCCGAGGCCTTCGAAGAGGTCCTGGACGAGTCCGAGGGAGCGGGCCTCGGCCTGATCATGGCGCTGATGATCTTCAAGAACATCGGCATGCCGCCCGAAGCCTTCAGGATCTACCGAAAGAACGATCTCACCATCGCCGCGATCGCCATACCGCAGACCATGGACAAGATACGATCGCGGATCCAGGTCGCCGAGGAAATACTCCGTGAGATTGAAGAGATACCGGCATTCCCGGAGAACATCTTGCGTATTCAGAAGCTCTGCGCGAACCCGGACGCAACCATAAAAGAGATCGCCAATGCCATCTCCCTGGATCCCGGCCTCACCACCTCGATCCTCAAGCTGGCCAACTCGGCCGGATACTTCACCATCAAGAAGACCGAAACCATCGAGGACGCGGTCAAGATCATCGGCGTCAAGGGGATCAACACCCTGCTCCTCGCCACGGGCGTTCATAAGGTTCTTGACGCGCGATACAAGCGGTCCGAGTCGGTCTGGATGGATTCCTACAAGCGGGCGGCCTACGCATACAAGATCTCCATCCAGCTCAAGAAAACCAGGGCCAGCGACTTCACCTACCTGGCCGCGCTTCTGTCGGATATCGGGTATATCGTCATGCTTTCGCTCAAACACGACCTGTTGAAGTCTCTTCAAGAAATCGCCGGCTTCAAGGGGATCGAAGACTCCAATCTCCTCGAGGAGATCAGCCTGGGCCTCTCCCACAGCACGCTGGGCGGCATGATCTTCAAAAAATGGAATTTCAACGAAACCCTGGTCAAGATCATCGAATACCACCACCGCCCGCACATGGCGCCGGCGAACCTGAAGCAGATCGTCTTCATCGTCTACCTGGCGGACTGCATGGTGGAGATCGATAAGAACCGGTTTCGCTATGAGTTCATCGACGAGGATGTTCTCGAGTATTTCAACCTTTCAGACCGGAAGTCCTTTGACCTGCTGCACAAAATACTCCGCCAATCGTATGAAAACCAGATACAAGCCATGTGATGAACTGCCATTTTACGATTGAATGGCGGTGCAGCCCTATTTTCCTTCTATAGTTATCGGTCGGGTATACGATAGTTATCGGTGTCGATTGAATTTGTAACTCCTCTGGTATCCAGGAGTTATAAAATACCGATAACTATCGGTATAGAAAAACATCGATTAATAAGACCGCCCTATATAAAAATTTTGGATTGACAAAAATCTTCATGTTTTTTAATGTCCACTATATCCATGGATTTAGTACATTATTAGGAGATGAACGATGAAATCACGACTGAAAACAATCGCGGTACATGCTGGACAGGAGCGACCGGACCAGGCAACCGGCGCGCGGGCCGTGCCTATTTACCAGACGAGTTCGTACGTGTTTCAAACACCGGAACATGCGGCAAACCTTTTCTCGCTTAAAGAATTCGGCAATATTTATACACGGATCATGAACCCCACCACCGATGTGTTCGAGCAAAGAGTGGCGGAACTAGAGGGAGGTGTCGGCGCCCTCGCCGTATCCTCGGGACAGGCGGCCGAGGTTTTATCCATTCTTAATATAACCCGCGTGGGAGACGAGATCGTATCGTTGAGCAATCTCTACGGCGGTACCTATCAGCTCTTCCACCATACCATGCCGAAGCTCGGCCGTACTGTGCGGTTCGTTGAATCGCAGGACCTTGACAAGATAAAAGATGTGATAAACGAGAAGACCAAGGCGGTCTACGCGGAAACAATAGGCAACCCGAAACTCGATGTGCCGGATTTCGAAAGGCTCGCCGCAATTGCGCATGACGCCGGCATACCGCTGATCGTCGACAACACGGTGGGTATCGGGCTGACCAGGCCCATCGAGTATGGCGCGGACATCGTGGTCCTGTCCGCAACGAAATTCATCGGCGGGCACGGCACCTCGATCGGCGGCGTGATCGTAGATTCCGGCGCCTTCAACTGGGGGAACGGCGCGTTTCCCGAGTTCACCGAACCGGACCCGAGCTACCACGGCCTGAAATTCTGGGACGCGTTTGGGAACGTCCCCGACAGGGGAAACATCGCGTTCATCATCAAGGCCAGGGTCCATCTCCTCCGGGACCTCGGCGCATGCCTGAGCCCCTTCAATTCATTCCTGTTTCTACAGGGACTGGAGACGCTCCCCCTCCGCCAGGAACAGCACTCCAAAAACGCGATGCAGGTGGCGGGCTTCCTGAGCAGCAACCGTTCGGTCGCCTGGGTCAGTTATCCGGGGCTCGCCAGCCATTCGACCCACGAAACGGCGAAGAAATACCTGCAGGGGTCGTACGGCGCCCTGGTGACGTTCGGCATCAAGGGCGGACTCGAGGCCGGCAAGCGCTTTATCGGCGAGCTGAGGCTTCTCTCGCACCTGGCGAACATTGGCGACACGAAGAGTCTCGTGATCCATCCGGCCTCCACTACACACCAGCAGCTCACGCAGGAAGAGCGGCGCGCGACCGGCGTTACCGAGGATCTCATCAGGATTTCTGTGGGCATTGAGGATGTCGACGACATTATCGCTGATATCGATCAGGCGCTGAAGAAGGCGGTGCCGGCGGTATGATGGCCTGTTCCAGCTTTCCGGTACGACGCGCGTCAGCGGGGCACTGCTTCAATCTACGGAATTTACAATGGTACCGTTCCGGACACGTGAGAAGCCTCATGGACAAGAATTATCTGGTTCTGGAGAAATGAGCAACAATCACCTATGCAAAGGAGAATGGCTATGGGAAAAATATTCGAGGACAACAGCCTCAGCATCGGGAACACGCCGCTGGTGCGGCTCAATAGAATCACCAAGGGATGTAAAGCTACCGTGGCCGGCAAGATCGAGGGACGGAATCCGGGGTATTCGGTCAAGTGCCGCATCGGAGCATCGATGATATGGGCGGCGGAACAGCAGGGAATACTGAAACCGGGATCGCGGGACATCACCGTGGTGGAGCCGACCAGCGGTAACACCGGCATAGCGCTCGCCTTCGTATGCGCCTCCCGCGGCTACCCGCTCGTTCTCACCATGCCTGATACGATGTCAAAGGAGCGGAGGATGATGCTCCTGGCATTCGGCGCCCGGCTCGTTCTCACCGAGGGCGCAGCGGGAATGAAGGGGGCGGTGGCGAAAGCGGAGGAAATCGTCGCATCCGACCCGGCCCGCTATTACATGCCGCAGCAGTTCAAAAATCCGGCCAACCCGGATATCCATTTCAGGACCACGGGCCCGGAAATCTGGGCCGATACCAAGGGAAAAATCGACATGTTCGTCGCCGGCGTGGGGACCGGGGGCACCATAACGGGAGTCAGCCGCTACTTTAAGAAGGAACGCGGCAAGGCGGTGTGGTCGGTGGCGGTGGAGCCGATCCACTCTCCCGTGCTGACCGCGATCCGCGGCGGGCAGGAACCGAAGCCGGGACCGCATAAGATCCAGGGCATCGGCGCCGGCTTCAAGCCCGACGTCCTCGACCTCAGCCTGGTCGATGAGGTGGCGACGGTTTCAAATGACGAGGCGCTCGATTTCGCGCGCCGGCTCCATCTCGAGGAAGGAATAACGGCCGGCATTTCATCCGGCGCGGCAGCGGCAGCGGCCGTCCGGCTGGCGGGCGACCCCGCCAACGCCGGGAAACTGATCGTCACCATACTCCCCGATGCCGGCGAGCGTTACCTTTCAACCGTACTCTTCGACATATACCGGGGGGACGACGATGAAATTTGAAACGCTGTCGATACACGCCGGCAAAACTATAGATTCGTCCTACGGGGAAGTGATGACGCCGATCTACCTGACGTCGACCTTCGCTTTCAAGGGAGTCAACCGCCCCGGGCCGTTCGATTACACACGAAGCGGCAACCCGACGCGCAAGGCGCTCGAGGACTGCCTGGCCGCGCTTGAAGGGGGGACGCGGGGATTCGCCTTCGCATCGGGAATGGCGGCCGAATCCGCGGTCCTGGACCTCTTGGGTCCGGGGGACCACATTATTGTCCACGATGACCTTTACGGCGGGACTTACCGCATTTTGACGCGCATAAAAAAGGCGCAGGGGGTCGACGTGGAATTTGTTAATCTCCGGGACATCGACGCTCTCCGGCGCGCCATCAAAAAAAGCACGAAAGCCGTCTGGACCGAGACCCCGACGAATCCGCTGATGAACATCCTCGACCTCCGGGCCATCGCGGAAACAGCGCGTAACAGCGGCATAACAACTGTGTGCGACAATACCTTTCTCTCACCCTATTTCCAGCGTCCCCTTGATCTGGGCATTGACATCGTTGTGCATTCCACTACCAAATATATCAACGGCCATTCCGACGTCGTGGGAGGGGCCGCGGTGGTGCGGGATAAGTCACTCGGAGAGAAGATCGGCTTTATACAGAACGCAGCGGGCACGGGTCAGGCGCCCTTCGACTGCTACCTGGTTTTGCGGGGGCTGAAAACGCTCGGCCTGCGCATGGAGGGGCACAACCGCAACGCCCTGCAGGTGGCCCGCTGGCTGGAGGGCCGCCCGGACGTGTCTGCGGTGCTGCATCCGGGTCTTGAAAGTCACCCGCAGCGCGACCTGGCGCTCAGCCAGATGACCGGCTTCGGCGGAACCTTTTCTTTCCGGGTCCACGCTGAACGCGACGCGCTCCGGCTGCTGGAAGGCGTGAGGATTTTTACCCTCGCGGAGTCGCTCGGCGGGGTCGAGTCGCTGATAGAGCATCCGTGGTCCATGACGCACGCATCGATGCCGGAGGACGTGCGTACGGCAGCGGGCATAACACCGAATCTCATCCGAATATCCGTCGGGCTCGAGCATGTCGACGATTTGGTCGAGGACCTCCGGCAGGCGTTCGGGCGGATGTAAATTGGATAACGGCACGGCGATGATGCACGCGGGTTTATGCTCAATGAATCGTATTTACCTTGATCATGCGGCGACTACGCCGATCCTCCCCGAAGTTTGCAAGGCAATGATGCCGCATCTTTCAGACGAATACGGAAATCCTTCGAGCCTGCATGCGCAGGGCCGGAGGGCGAGGGAAACCGTTGAAGTTGCGCGCGATATAATCTCCGTATTCATCGAGGCAAATCCGGGCGAAATTATTTTCACCGGAGGGGGAAGCGAGAGCAATAACCTGGCGATAAAGGGAACCGCGTTTTCCCTCCGCGGGAGGGGGAATCACATCATCACCACTGCCGTAGAACATCACTCGGTAATAGAGTCATGCCGGTTCCTTGAATCGCTCGGATTCGATGTCACCTACATCGGCGTGGACTCCGCGGGAATGGTCGATCCGGACGAGGTCGGGAGAGCCATTACCCGGAAGACCATACTGGTATCCGTCATACACGGCAACAATGAGATCGGGACAATACAACCGGTGGCCGAGATCGCCCGCATTGCCCGCGGGTACGGCGTGCCCGTTCATACGGACGCGGTGCAGACCTTCGGTCACATTCCCCTTTCGGTCGACGACCTCGGGATCGACCTCTTGAGCGCCACGGCGCACAAGCTGTACGGACCCAAGGGGACGGGCCTTCTCTATATCCGGAGCGGTACGGCCATCGAGCCGCTCATTCACGGCGGTGGCCAGGAAACACACTTTCGCGCAGGCACGCATAACGTGGCGGGGATTACCGGTTTTGGCAGGGCAGTGGAAATGGCAAGCGGGATGATGGATGAAGAATCGGAACGGATCGCGCGGCTCAGGGACAGTCTCATTGAGCGGATACTGTGTAATGTAGGCGGTGTCATCAACGGGCACGAACACCGGGGTCTGCCCGGCATTATAAGCCTGACAATACCGGGTATTGACGCTGACGCCCTGGTCATCGCACTGGACCGAATGGGTATCGCCTGCTCCTCCGGCGCGGCATGCATGTCTTCAAATTTCGAGCCGTCGCATGTTCTTACTGCGATCGGACGCTCTCGTGAGGAGGCAAAAAGCACCATTCGGCTCAGCCTCGGGAGGGATACAAACCACGGGGAGATCGAGCGCGCATCTGATGCGCTCGTTGCCATCGTCCCAAAACTAAGGAAGTTTGCACCGTAATGAAGAAACGGATCAAGACTGTAGGACTTTAGGCGGGCTCGATTCGATCATCAACGTCGCTCCTGCTTCACGGGCGGAGGCTTGAGCGGCGGAACGTCTCGCTGCCGGAAAGCATACAATACCAGAAGGAGGGTGACGGCCATGGCCCCCGAACAGAAACTTGAACAACTCAGAGACATACTCGGCTCAATGGGCAGCGTCGTAATCGCTTACTCAGGCGGAGCGGACAGCTCTTTCCTGCTGCATGTGGCGTCCGCCGTCTTGAAAGAAAAGGCTCTGGCGGTCACGGCTTTCTCGCCAACCTACACCGGTCGGGAGCGTGACCAGGCAATGCAGTTCACGGCGTCCGCAGGAATCGCGCACTGTTTTATCGCAACCGAGGAGACGAACGACGAACGGTACTCATCGAACCCGCCCGACCGCTGTTACTGGTGCAAACAGGAACTCTTTTCCAGGCTCAAATCAATCCAGTACGAACGGGGCTTCAACTGGATCGCCGATGGTACCAACACGGACGACCACCGGGATTATCGTCCCGGTATGAGAGCGGCATGCGAATTCAGCGTTCGGAGCCCCCTCGTGGAAGCCGGCCTTGCCAAAGAAGAAATAAGGGCGTTATCGAGAACGATGGGACTTTCCACGGCCGAGCGGCCTTCGCAGCCCTGCCTAGCGTCCCGCATACCCTACGGTACGCCTATAACGATTGAACGGCTAACCATGGTCGAGCGTGCCGAAGAAATACTGGCAGGCCTCGGATTCACCCTCTGCAGGGTGCGCCACCATGAAACAGTGGCGCGAATAGAGGTGCCCGCCGAAGACCTCCGCCGCCTGCTTGAAGATCCCGTCAGGGAGGCCGTTATCTCCCGGTTTAAAAATATTGGATACCGCTATGTGGCGGTCGAACTCCAAGGCTATCGAACGGGAAGCATGAATGAGGCGATCGGGCGATGAAAGCGGCTGTCATGGTTGCAATGAGCGGCGGCGTAGATTCATCGGTCGCCGCGTACCTCCTGAAACTGGAAGGCTATGACGTGGCCGGAGTGACCATGTGCCTCGGTATAGCCAATCCGCCAGCCGGAGGCAAGCTGTGCTGCAGTCCGCAGGACATGGATGACGCCCGACGTGTCTGCCGGTATCTGGACATTCCCCACTATGTACTGGACTACTCGGAAGAATTCGAGCGGATCGTCATTGCATATTTTATAAATGAGTACCTTTCCGGCCGGACGCCCAATCCCTGCGTGCTGTGCAACCGGCACCTGAAATTCGGAACATTGCTTGATACCACCCGGGCTCTGGGATTCAAAGCCATGGCCACCGGCCACTACGCGCGCATCGATGATTCCGGCGGGAGCCCGATCCTAAAACGAGCGCGGGACCGAATCAAGGACCAGAGCTATTTCTTGTATTCTATACAACAGGAACGCCTCGCCCATATACTCTTTCCGCTCGGTGATTTAAACAAGGAAGGGGTACGGGATGTCGCGCGCCGCGCCGGCATCCCGGTGGCTGAAAAAAAGGAAAGCCAGGATGTCTGTTTCGTTACCGGCGGCGATACGAAGTCGTTCTTTTCATCGCGGGGCATTCAGGTAAAAAGCGGCGACATCATCGATACCAATGGAAACAAAGTCGGCACCCATGACGGGATCGTTCAGTTTACCATAGGACAGCGACGCGGACTTGGCGGAGGATTTGAGCACCCTCTGTATGTCATCGGCATTAATGCAGAACATAATACGCTTGTCGTGGGCGGCAAGGATCAACTGGGGTCACGGGGGATGGTTGTGGATGATATTAATATTCTTTTCAATTATATCCCTTTAACCGCACAGGTAAAAACTCGTCACGCATCGATTGAGGTCCCCTGTAGAATTGAGAGAATCGGTGGCGTTTTCAATATATACTTCAAACGGCCACACGAAGCGGTGACGCCGGGACAATCGGCAGTATTTTATCATGGCGATAGCGTGATAGCCGGTGGGATAATCCAAAGAGCAATCCGATGAAAACGATAGCGATGGGAGTATAATAACGATGAGACTGTCAACCAGGACACGGTACGGTGTGCGGGCGATGCTGGAAATCGCTCTGCACAACCCCACTCAGCCGGTCGATCTGAACGAGATATCGAAAAAACAGGGAATATCCAAGAAATACCTTCATACGCTCCTTACCCTTTTGAAGAACAACAGTCTCGTCGTGAGTATACGCGGCAACGCCGGCGGATATCTGCTGGCCCGCAAGCCGGAAGACATCTCCCTGTATGAAATATTCAGGATTCTCGAGGGAACCCCCGGCATTGTCGACTGCGTCGAAAACGACAAGGCGTGCAGGCGCTTCGCGGTCTGCACGACGCGGAAACTCTGGAGGCGCCTCAGCGCATCGATTCAAAAGGAGCTCGAATGCACGTCGCTCGCGGATCTCGTGGCGGACGCGACCGGGAAAAAAGAATCGATCACCTACAACATATAACGACGGGCCTGCCCGT
>Ga0154692_143_pt2 | contig 17285 bp, 11 predicted proteins | sample Rifle2008BG13ft_FD_116121 | JGI IMG/M metagenome (GOLD analysis project Ga0154692, IMG submission 116121) | Spirochaetes bacterium RBG_13_51_14
GAGGCAAATGTAAAAATATTGATTTCCAAAAATTCTTATTTTTATTTAACGAAATGTCATCAAAAAAATATTTTTACTTTGTTCCATATAAGTATGGATGCTTCTCTTTTCAATCTTACTCTGATAAACGTGCATTAGCTAATTACAATATTTTAGATAACAGCGATTTCTGGCATATTAAAGATCAGACAGATTATATATCTCAGTTATCTGATGAAGATAGAACCACCTTGTATAATTTTAAAAATAAATATTTCCATCTAAATGGGTCAAAGCTTATAAATTATGTCTATAAAAATTATCCATATTATGCAATTAATAGCGAAATACTCAATTTACATCTTAGTATTGATGATATTGAGAAAATAAATGAAAATAAAAATATGGATGATTCAATTATATTATTTACTATAGGATACGAAGGTAAATCAATTGATGAATATTTAAATCTATTAATTAAAAATAATATTAAAATACTATGCGATGTAAGAAAGAATGCTCTTAGCATGAAGTATGGATTTTCGAAAAATCAACTCAAAGACTCGCTTCATAAAATTGGAATTAATTATATTCATATACCAGAACTTGGAGTAGATTCAGCAAAAAGGAAATCAATAACAAATAATTTAAATTATAAAATATTATTCCAAGAATATCAAAAAGAAATTATTAGTAGTAAATTATCAATTTTGGAAAGCCTAAATAATATTTTTCATTTAAATAGAAGAATTGCTTTAACATGTTTTGAATCAGATCATAACAGATGCCATCGGCATATTTTAGCAAATGAGGTTCTTAAATTGAATCATTATAATTACAAACTATACAATATATAAATGCTAACAAAGGTTTTAATAACAGTCAAAACCTACCCAACACTATCTGATAAGTATGGGGAATTAGTCTGCACAGCAGGTTTTAAAGAAGATGGGAATTGGATAAGAATCTATCCAATACCTTTCAGGAAGCTCGATTATGATAAAAGATACAAAAAATATCAGTGGATTGTAGCTGATTTAGAAAAAAATTTAGCTGACCCTCGTCCCGAAAGCTTTTATATAAAAAATCATGACAATATTTATTTAGGTGATGTTATTGATACTGAAAAAGGAACATGGCAAACACGTAAAAAATTTGTTTTAAATAAAGTCTATTCGGACATGGATATGCTTATATCTGAATCTCGTGATAAGCAAAAATGTACCTCTCTTGCTGTTTTTAAGCCTTCAAAGGTGCTTGATTTTGTCATTGAACCTTCAGAGAAAGATTGGGATCAAAATATTTTATCATCATTGGATCAATTAGATTTATTTCAGAAATATGAAAATCCTTTTAAAGTTGTAAAAAAATTACCATATAAATTCTCCTACATCTTCGAGGATCACAATTGTAAAGAAATTAAAATGATGATAGAAGATTGGGAAATCGGACAATTATATTGGAATTGTTTAGAAAGAAAAGAATCAGAAAAACTTGCGCTTGTCGATGTTCGAAAAAAATATTATGATGACTTTGCATTGACTAAAGATTTACTTTTTTTTATTGGTACAACAAGACAATACCATTTTATTGCCAAAAATCCTTTTATAATAATTGGAACTTTTCATCCAAAATATTCTAGCTAAAGCCTAGGCAGTCCATAGCCTCGGCACCTGGTTGTTATCATGAGTGGTAAAGCGATTCGCATAACACTTTGTAGTCGTTTCATCGCTGCGCTCATCGGGCTTCGCTTTATCGCGCCCAAAATACTAAGATGGACGCGACGCCGCAACCACGGAAACATTAGGCGAATTTTGCCTGTTTATCAATTTATCTATGCAAAAAAACGCCTGAGTCTAGTAATTAATTCGACTTAGGAGATTTTTATTCCCCTCCCTCGATGGGAGGGAGGCCTTATTTCAATTTTCGCCTAAGTCGAGTAAATTATATACGAACAGCTCATATGACACGAAAACTCGGATATGGCGATGTACCTGAAGGCTTTGACCGGTACGAGAACGCGAAGATCGTAATGGTCCCGGTTCCCTATGACGGAACCTCCACCTGGCTGAAAGGGGCGGACAAGGGACCGGCGGCGATAATAGAAGCGTCGCGGAACATGTATCTGTACGACATAGAAACGGATTCGGAGGTGTACACCTGGGGAATATTCACGGACGAGGCTGTACGGGAAAAGAAGACCCCCGGGACCATGGTGGATGCGGTGAAGGCCCGGGTGGCGACGCATCTGGTGTCGAACAAATTCGTGGTGACCCTGGGCGGCGAACATTCCGTCTCCATCGGCTCGGTCCGGGCCCATGCGGAGGCGTACCGGAACCTTTCGGTGCTGCAGCTGGACGCGCACGCAGACCTCCAGCAGGAGTTCAACGGGTCGCGGTACAACCATGCCTGCGTCATGGCGCGGGTGCGGGAGGTGTGCCCCGTGGTGCAGGTGGGGATCCGGAGCATGGATTCAGGGGAGATGGCGGCAGTGGATCCGGAACGGTTATTCTTCGCCGAGCGTATCCGCGGCGACCCAGACTGGATGGAACGGGCGGCTTCCCTGCTCACCGACCGGGTCTACGTCACCATCGACGTGGACGCCTTCGACATTTCAATCATGCCGGCCACAGGAACGCCGGAGCCGGGAGGTCTCCTCTGGTACGACGTGCTTGAATTTCTTCGCAGGATCACCGAAGACAGGCAGGTTGTCGGATTCGACGTGGTGGAGCTGTGCCCGAACCGGTACAGCAAGCACTGCGATTTTCTGGCCGCGAAACTCGTGTACAAGCTGTTAAGCTATATCTTCACGAAGAGGTAATGATGACCCAGCCGGGACCGGACAAAGGTTTTTGCTAAGAAACGGTGATCTTTTTAACGATGAAGGGCATCACCACGCCCAGCGCGATATATTTCTTCTGCACATCGGGGGGCAGGTACTTGAAGTCGCGCACCACTTTTCTGCAATTATGCCCGCCGCAGAGGCATTCCATTTCCCAGCAGTCCTCGTCCATGGTCGTGGAGTAATCGAAGGAGAGCTCCTCGCCTTTGACAATCTCCCGGATCGCGATCAGCTTCACGATGCCGTCCCGGTAAACGAGGCCGCAGTTGGGATCGCATGAATGGTTGATGAGATCGTCCGCGTTATGGGACGGGCCCATGAAGCGGTCGTCGTCAATCTGCAAGAAATGATTGTTGCTGGGGTCGTGGAGCTTCTTGTATTCGTCCATGGTGTAGGTCGGGCCGGTGAATTCGCAAATGAATCCCCCCTTCCGTATATCGGCATCGGCGAAGACGGCCTTGCCCTTTTCGGTATCCCGGATCAGCATACGGCATGATTCCATGTGCATCCTCTCAAAAAGAGTGCGTCCAACAAACCACATCCAGCGGTCTAGAAACGACTGCTTTTGGAAGCAAAGCTCCCGGTTGTCTACATTTTCCCCAGCATTGCTTTGGAAAACGACGGTACATCCTGTACCGTGTTGAGCGCATCCCATGTTTTGGGATTTGTTCTCATTGATTTTCGGCTGTTCCGGCAGCGGAACAATGGCCATTTCCGCTCCCTGTTTTATATTAAGAGATAATTCATATTCTGCAATTCTTTTTTTATCAGAAAATCTCCGCGGATGGGGTTTTTCAGAAAACTGTGAGATCATCCTGGCGTTAAAAACGCATCCGTCGATTCAGAAGCGAGCCCCATTTTTACACTGATATGGACGCGACCGTTTTCATCAATGCTGAATGCTCCCGCGGGTCTTTTCATCGATTATTCGCAGCTATTTTTCGGTTGACAGGTATAGTCTCTCTGTTTTTTGTATGTTACTATATCCTCCGTCTTAGAAACTTCGATTATTAAAGAATAATAGGCGCGATATTGCTAACTATCCTGATGAGGAGTATTCCGGCGTTATGGCATTAAAGGATTCTAACTTTATCATCTTAAAAGATACTGACACGCAATGGAAAAAATTCGGGAAGTCGATTCCGTATTTCGGCGTGCTTTCCAACCAGAAGTATAAAAAGAAAACGTTAAGCGAAGACGATTTCATTGAATTCTTTAAAAGCGGCGAAGAAGAGATGAGGGATATCTACCGTTACATTAAAAAACACATCAAGCCCGATTTTTCCCCTAAAAGCTCTTTGGATTTCGGATGCGGCGTCGGGCGTCTGGTGATACCGATTTCAAAAATCAGCACAAGGGTCTGCGGTGTGGACGTATCCGAAGAGATGATCAACGAAGCCAGAAGGAACTGTGACCGGTATTCGGTGAAAAACGCCACCCTGTTTCTGTCCGACGATACCGTGTTCTGCCTGCACGAAAAGTTCGATTTCATCAACACGAGCAAGGTGTTGCAGCATATCCCGGAAGAGCGGGGGCAAAAAATTTTTGCGCGGATGCTTGAACTGCTGGACGTCGGCGGGGTGGGGGTCTTCGATTTCTGTTATTACGGTGCACCCCGGCACTCTCTTATAAATCAAATAAAGATGAAGCTCAACATATATTTAAAGAACGAGCCCCTGATGCTCATGCATAATTATAACCTGAATGAGATATTCCATCAGATTCAAGAAAGCGGGATAACCGATATGCATGTATTAATGAGCGACAAGGGCCACAAACATCTGGGCATTCGGATTTTTTTGGCGAAATAGTCCGCATCACGCGATGAGGATCATTGAGCGCCTTCTTTTATCGCGGGAATTTTCAGTTTCTGGCCGGGAAATATCACGGTCGGATTTTTAATGATGTCGCGATTGGCCTTGTACAGTTCCGTCCACCGTGAGTAATGGCCCAGGATTTTTTCACTTATGGATACCAGGTCATCCTTCGTCTGTACAATATAATACTGCGCGTTATCTTCCTGCTTTTCGACCGGTTTTTGCTCTGCCGTAGATATGTCTTTTTTTGCTTCGACGGTCGGCTTTTTCGGTTCCATTCCCCAATCGGCTAATTTCTTATCGAGCGCATCACAGGCGGAGCAATACTTTGCTATGTATTCCTTGCCTCTGGATGACAGGAATAGACCTATGATGATGAGGGCGAGGATGACAAGTATAATCGCCGCTATCTTCAAGAAGGATCTCCTGCCGGGGGCGGAGCTATCTTTCACCGGTGTCCGGTGGATCTGAACCGCCTGTTCTCGAGGAGAATGTTCATCACTGATTTCTATCGCAGGAGGCTTTTTCTTCTCCGGTCTTTTTGAAGCTCTGGGCGCTTTTTTCTTGATGGAAATCCTGGTCGCAGCCCATGTGCGTATCTCTTTGCGAAACCACCGGTCCGCCTCCGGAGTGAAACTGTAATTATCGCGTATGTATCTTATGGTGTTTTTTTCGATATCCGTATAATCAGCGGAATCCTTCACCGTACCCAGTATTATTTTCGCGTCTTTTAACGAAATGCGTCCGTCGCCCTTTTTTCTGACCGATGATTTGGCCCTGGCGATAAGCTTTTTATCGTAGTTTTTACCTTTGATCTTTACATAGTAGGTTGCCATAGTGAAGCCCTCCTCTTATACGCGGCGCTCTATTTTTGACAGGGACGGTCAACCGGTGCATGAATTCCGCTTCTCCGGAGTTTCTCTAGCATACGCGTTGTAATTTGTCAAGAAACAATATAATGAAAATTCGCCGCCTCTATTTCAATCAGTCTATACTTCTTCATCTATTGAACTGCGACCGCGATATTTGATTTGACAGGGTGGTTCGGATGATGCACGGTATTACACATATAGATGATGGAAATTATATCATTGCAGATCAGGCCGGAACTGGCGCCTATAATGGCGTACTGGGCGTACCTGGAATGGTACCAGGAACGATCGATGGATTTCGGCTTAATTCTGAAAGCCTTTATTGAACGGGCGAAAGACGATTCCCTCCCGCAGTGCTTCGTGGCCATGGAGGGATCTTTGCCGGTGGGCATGGTGACCCTGAAGCTGGATGATCTCTGGTCGAGAAAGGAGCTCAATCCCTGGCTGTCGTCTCTCTTCATCACACCCGGAAATCGTAATAAAGGAACCGGCCATGCGCTGGTGCGCGTCGTCATCGCCCGGGCCAGAGATCTCGGCTACCCCTTTCTTTACCTGTTTCTGGGGCAGAAAGATCCGGAACGGCTTGAAGGTTATTACCGTAAACGGGGCTGGGAGGTCATCGGGACAGATGTGGATAATGACGGACTCGAAACGAAGATTCTGGGTTTCAATCTTCGCTAGCCCTGGAATAACGTGAGGAACGGATGGAGCGCCGTAACTGATCGCCGGTGCATCCTGACGCGGGCGGTCATATCATCCGGTAGTTCAATTCCCTGAAAAGCTTTATGCATATCTCCACGACATCCCGGTCAAACAGTATCCCTTTTTTATCGATAATTTCGGCGAGCGCATTTTCAACGCCCAGGGCGGCGCGGTACGGACGATCCGACGCCATCGCCTCCACCACATCTGCAACGCATATGATGCGCGCGCCCAGCAGGATTTCATCCCTGATGAGACCGCGGGGATACCCGGAACCGTTGAGCCACTCATGGTGCTGGTACACCATCTCTGCCAGGGGCCAGGGGAATTCAATGGTCTTCAGGATGTCGTATCCGATCTGGGGATGTGTTTTGATGAGATCGAATTCTATGGGAGAAAGCCGTCCGGGTTTGCTCAGGATTTCAGAGGGGATGCAGATCTTGCCGACGTCATGAATGATGCCGGCCATGAAGATGCCTTCGATCTCTTTTTCCTGAAGATGCATCTCCCGGGCTATCGCCTGAGCTATATCGGCGACCCTCCGTTGGTGGCCCGCCGTGTAGGGATCGCGCGTTTCCAGTGTCTGCGCCATCGCCCTGATGATGCCGTCCACCGCTTTCTTGATCTGTATATAGCTGTCCTTGAGCTTCAGCTCGGAGCTGACACGTTCCGTGTCGTCGCGGAGAATAATGACTGATCCGGACCGCAGGCCGTTAAAGTCGATGATGGGGGACATGCTGAAATCGACGGGCACTTTTTTGCCGCTCTTCGATATGAAGTAATTGAAAAAGATATCTTCGGTCGCGTCATCGAGACCGCTATAGACGCCGTCATACTGGATGTTCATGACATCGGTGAAGCGCCTGCCGATGAGCTTGTTGATGGTCGTCTCCGTGATTCGTTCGGCTATCGGGTTCACGTACGTTATCTGGTCGGCGGTGTCCATAACGAACACCGCGTCCCCGATGCTGTTGAGTATCGTGAAAAACCGCAGCTCGCTGTCTTTCAGTTTTTCCTCCATTTCGTGTCGCAGCAAGGCGAGGTCGATGGCCGATTTCAGCTCTTTCTTGTCCGCTGGCTTTACGATATAGGCGGCCGGATTCGTGGCAAGCGCGCGTTTCAGAGTGTCGCTGTCCGTGGAGGAGGTTATGTATATGACCGGTATCCGGTAGCCTTCATTGATCTGCCGGGTCGTATCGATTCCGTCGATTTCACCTCCAAGCACGATATCCATCAGTACCAGGTCGGGGCTGGTTTTGATGACTTCACGGATTGCTTCCTCGCCGGTGGCAACGGTTTTGACGATATGGTACCCCAGATCCTCAATGAATTTATGGAGCAACAGGATCGTCGTCTTATCATCTTCTACAAGAAGGATCTTTTTACTCATGGGGCAATAATCGCACATTAAATAAAAAATTCAAATTAATCTTAAAAAAATTACAAAAATAATTTGCTCAATTTAGGCGAAAATTGAAATAAGGCCTCCCTCCCCCTTGAGGGGGGAGGGTTAGGGTGGGGGTGAAAAAATTTACTGTCAAGCAGTTAAGTGTAATTTGTGAGGCAATTACGAAAGAATCAAATTCCTTTTTAATCACCCTCCCCTGTCCCCTCCCATCGAGGGAGGGGAAATGCTATATCCTAACTGAATTATTAGACAGCCCCGAGTTTTTAATTCAATTTTCACCACATAATGATTGACTCATTAGTTTTGGCAGAAATGGCGATTTTTTTATACAATATGTGCCAGGCTGTGTAAAGAGTGGCACTATTTATGGTATATATACTATTAATTTGATTTATGTCCAAAATCTTTATGGACAAAAAAAGCATTGGATATATGTATAGGCAGATCCTAAACTGCTTTTTTATAGCCGAATCATTAAAAAAGCAGTTTTTTTGTCTGTTTTTTTCACACGGAAGAAAAAAAATATAAATGGACAATTGATCTGTACGAACATAATCGGAAAATCCGGGAGGCTTTTTCTATGCGAAGTCTTGGTATCAATATAGGTTCTTCAAGCATAAAGGCCGTCATGCTTGAGGACAAACAAATCCTCTGGAAGCAGATTGTCGCCCATGAAGGGAATTTCATCGAGGCCCTGAAGCATATACTCCAGGAGCAACATCTGCCGGCCGGCCTGCTTTCTCTCGTCACCGGCACCGAGGGCCGGTATCTGCTGAACATGAATAACGTGCTCGAATCGATCTGCATCGAAGAGGCTCTTGCACGGCTGGATCTGTCGGTAGACGCAGTCGTTTCCCTGGGGGGAGAGAATTTCGTCGTCTACACCATCAATGAGGGCGGCAGGATCATCACCAGTTTCTCCGGAAATAAGTGCGCTTCCGGCACCGGGGAGTTTTTCAAACAACAGCTGGGCCGGATGGACCTCCGGCTCGTTGATGTGCAGCACCTTCCGGAGAGCGCGCAGGTGTGCCACATGTCGTCGCGGTGCTCCGTGTTCATGAAGAGCGACTGCACGCACAAGCTGAACAAGGGAGAAGCAACCAAGGCGGACATCGTCCTGTCGCTGACCGATGTCATGGCCACCAAGGTTTCGGATTTCCTGAAACGGGCACGCATCAAATCCGGCAGGGTGCTGCTCGCCGGCGGCGTTTCCCGGAACAAATACATCATCCAATTTGTGAAGGATAAACTTCCTGATATTGAGTTTATTGTTCCGGAGGTGGCTTCCTATCTGGAAGCATTCGGCGCCGCGTTCCTCGCACAAACGTCGGGAAGCCCGCTCCCGCCGATGGACAGACTGATCAAGTCACAGGAAATTGATTTTGCCCGGTACGAGAGCCTCGAAACTGCTGCGAGCAGGGTCACCTACCTTCAATCGAAGCGCGGAACGGCGAAAACGGGCAGAGAGTATATTCTCGGCGTTGACGGCGGATCCACAACCACGAAGGTGGCCCTGATCGACATTGAGACCGATGAGATCGTCGCATCCTATTACGGAAGGACTCATGGAGATCCGGTGAACGCCCTGAGGGAATGCCTGGTTGAAGTTAAAAAACAGCTCAAGGAGCAGATCGGTGATGCGAAAATCAGCATAACCCTCGCTTCCACCACCGGATCGTCGCGCGAGATACTCGGCGTGTTTCTTGAAACGCCGGCCGTGTACAACGAGATCATCGCCCACGCCGTGGGTACGACCTACTTCAAGCCCGATATCGACACCATTTTCGAGATCGGCGGCCAGGACGCCAAGTACGCGCTCCTCAAGAACAGGGTTCCCATCGATTACGCCATGAACGAGGCCTGTTCCGCCGGCACCGGCTCCTTCCTGGAGGAATCCGCGTCCGGCGACCTTAACATAACCAATGTCCGCGATATCGGGGATATCGCGGTGCGGGCGCAGGGGCCGCTCAAGTTCGGCGAGCAGTGTTCCGCCTTCATCAACTCCGACATCCGCAAGGCCATCCAGCTGGGAGCCTCGCGGGAGGACATCACGGCCGGCATCATCACCTCGATCGTTTCCAATTACCTCAACCGGGTCGTGGGAAACCGCACCATCGGCGACAACATCGTGCTCCAGGGCGGCGTGGCGCTCAACAAGGCGGTTCCCCTCGCCTTCGCCATGCTCATGGACAAGGATATCACCATCCCGCCCGATCCGGAGCTTCTGGGATGCTTCGGCGTCGGGATACTGGCCCGGCAGAAATTCGAGGACGGGCTCATCGAGAAGAGAATTTTCGATATCGACGAAATACTCGCCACGAAGATTATTTACGAGCGGGAATTCAGGTGCAAGGCCTGCGAGAACGAATGTCCTGTCCGCGTGCTGAACGTGAATGGCCACAGATACATGTTCGGCGGCCGGTGCAACAAGTACGCCAACTTGCGGAAAAAGAACACGATCGACGAATCGAATGTATTCAACTATATCGAGAAGCGGGAACGGCTCATGTTTCATGAGTGCGCCCCGAAAAAGGAGGACTTCGTTAAAAAGCGCGATTTCGTGGTGGGGATTCCAAAGGCATTTTCCGTGTACACGCTGTGGCCGCTCTATTCGTGGTTTTTCCATTCCCTTGGCGTCGAGGTGAGGCTGTCGGAGAAGATATCACACGACGGCGTCGCCCGGACCGAGGGGTCGTACTGTTTCCCCGCGGAGATAGCCCACGGCGCAGTCCAGGACAACCTGAATTCAGAGCTGGACTATATATTTGTGCCACATTTCCGCGATCTGGAGAGCTATGTGGACGACGTGCACGCCAATTTCTGCCCCATCACGCAGTCGCTTCCGTATTACATCATGAAGGCGTTTCCGGAAATTGACGAGAGGAAATTCCTCGCGCCGATTGTGAGCTTCAAGTTCGGTATGGAGAAGGCGCTTGAGGGATTCATCTGCATGGGAGAACAGCTCGGGATCACCGAACGCGAGGTACGCCAGGCCTTCGACATCGGATGCGAGAAACAGGAGGAATTCTGGGACAGATACCGGCAGATGGGCCAGGAGGCGTTCAGCCGGGCCGCGGCAGCCAATCATCCGGTCATTGCGATTCTGGGACGGCCCTATAACGCCTTTACGCGCGACGCCAACATGGGCATACCGCTCAAGTTCACGACCAGGGGATACTCGGTGATACCCTTTGACATGCTCCCCTTTGAGCAGGCACACATATTCGACAACATGTACTGGTACTACGGACAGCAGGACATGATGGCGAGCGTGCTCCTCAAAGACGAACCGAACATCTTCATCACCTATATCACAAACTTCTCCTGCGCACCCGACTCCTTCATGCTCCACTACGTGAAGTGGATCATGGGGACCAAGCCCTTTCTGGTGCTTGAGCTGGATTCGCACTCCGCCGACGCCGGTATTGACACCAGGGTCGAGGCGTTCCTGGATATCATCGAGGGATACCGGTCGAAGATCGACCTGATACGCGAGGAGCGGTACGACAACGGTCTCCGCTTCATCAATAACGGTGTTGATCCGCTTCACTTGATGGACATCCGCCATAACCGGAGGATTGAGATCTTCGGAAACAAACGCGTCATAATGCTCCTCTCCAATATGGGCCGGCTCTCGACGGAACTGCTCGCCGCGTCCGTGCGGGTCACCGGCATCAACGCGGAGGCGATGCCGCTTCCCGACATATACACGCTTCAGATGGCGCGGAACCATATGTCAGGGAAGGAATGCCTGCCCTCGCAGCTGGTCCTGGGAAGCGCGCTCAGCTATTTTTCTTCGGACAAGTATAAAAAAGAAGAGATATACCTTCTCTTCGTGCCCACAACCACCGGCCCCTGCCGGACGGGTCAGTATTTCGTGTTTTACGAAAATTTATTTAAGGACATGCGGCTCGAGAACGTCGTGGTGATCACCATGGATTCGGATAATTCGTACAATGAGCTGGGGCCCGATTTCAGCAAGAGCGCCTGGTGGGGGCTCATGGTCGCGGACTACATGAAAGACGTCGAGACATCGCTCCGCACCTGCGCCGTGGACCCGGTCACCGCCATCGCCAAATACGACGAGCTGTGGCAGGAGCTTATCGAGATAACGGAAACCGACCGGGATCAGGTGCTTCCGACCCTCAAGCGGATCGCGGCCGAGATCGCCAAGATCCCCCTGAAGCGGAAGGTCGAGGAAACGCCGAAGGTCCTCATCGTGGGCGAGATCTACGTGCGGCGGGACGATTTCGCCGTTGACGAGCTCATCCGCATGTTCAGCAAGCGGGGCATCATCGCCAAGGTCTCCGGGATCACCGAGTGGATCTACTACTGCGATTACACGAGGAAGCACGACATCCAGAAGCGCCTGGGGCTGCTTCCCTGGTTTAAGAAGCCCTTTTCACGGGAGCTGCGGGATCTCGTCTACTGGAAGCTCGAAGAGGCGTTCAAGCACCGGGTGGATACAAAGATCAAGAAGGCGCTCGCCGTTACCGGCCTGGTTCCCCGCACGCCGCACGACATGGAGCAAATCATGGCCAACGCGCAGGAGCACTTTGTGAGCGACGAGCTGTATTCGGAAATCACGATATCGAGCGGCGTCGCGTCCACTGCCATGATGGAGGATTATTCCGGCATTGTGAACATATCGCCGTTCGCCTGCCTCATCGGAAGGGTCATCGAGGGGCTCATCACCCCCTGGTCGCGGGAACGGCGGTTTCCGGTGATTTCGGTGGAGATCGACGGAGATATCCTCCCGCCCGGAATCGTGAACAAACTCGAGATCTTCATGCTCAACGTTCTCAGGTTCCGGTACAAGCCGGATGTTTCGGACCTCGTTGAACGGGAAGGGGACGAGACGGTCACGCTTGACCGGAAGATAATCAAGGCGTAACAGTTATTCGCGAAGGCGCGGTCTCGAGACAGCGCCTTCGCGTTAATTATTTATTTTTCATCATCTCAACGATTTTTTTCACTTCCTGCGAGGAATCCTTGTCTATCACCAGGATTTCCCGGCCCGCCTCGACAACCACGATATTGGAAAGCCCCACGACCGAAACCCTGCAGTTTTCCGTGAACACGGAACAGTTATTCGCGTTAAGAAAAATTGCCCGGGCCTTCTCCGGTGACCGGTTGCCGTCGGGATCGGCAGGCAGGATCTCGTCGATCGATTTCCAGCTCCCGAGGTCGGTCCAACCGAAATCTCCCGGGATGACGACCCGGTTTTCGGCGCGCTCCATTATGCCGTAATCTATCGATATGGATTCCACCGCGTCGTAGATCCCCCTCTTTACCTCCCAGGCTCTTCCGTCGTTTGAAGCGATCTCGCGCGGGTCGAGTGCCGACAGCGGCTCGAAAGCCTTTTCGTGGGCCGGCAGGAGCTTCCGGAATTGATCCAGGACGACCGATGTTTTCCATATAAAAATACCGCTGTTCCAGAAGTATTTACCGGACTCAAAGTATTGGCGTGCGCGCTCGATGTCCGGCTTCTCGACGAACGCGTCAATGGTAATAACGGGGCCGTCTGCGTTCCGGGCCCTGATGTACCCGTACCCGGTCTCCGGGTAGGTGGGCTTTATGCCGATGGTGACGAGCCGGTCTTTCTCCGCCTGCCGGATCGCTTCGCGTAGGATGCGTGTGAATTCATCATTGTCTCGTATGTGATGGTCCGCGGGGAGGGATATCATGATCGAATTCTTAAAGAGCTTGGCTGCGTACAGGGCAGCGTACAGGAGCGCCGCTGCGGTGTTTCTCGGCCGCGGCTCTGACAGCACGGTACCCGGGACGTTGAACTTTTCAAGTTCCTTCCGCGAGAGATCCCCATGCATCCGTGACGTTACGATGATGATCTGCTCCGGACTGAGCGGCAGGAGCCGCTTTATGGTTTCCTCGAGGAGGGTTCCACCACAGGAGAGATTGTGAAACTGTTTCGGCTTGTCGTCTCGGGAGAGCGGCCAGAGCCGGGTCCCGGCACCGCCCGCAAGTATAACCGGTATTACGTTCATTCTGTTACCATGGTGTTCAGTATTTTCTGGCGACATGAATATGACTTTCCAACAGACATTTATGTCAACTATTATTCGATTGCCCGCCCGCTCCCTCCGCCGGGGCGCCGTGATGCCTCTCCACGCTGCCCGACGGCGCTGTTATGACAAGCGAATGATGGTGCGCTACGGCATGACGTTCTATATCGATGTAAGATTAATGCAGATAAATGACGATAAATGCACCAGGAGCCCGGGATTCAATAGTTTTTTTATTGAAATTAAAATGGGAACATGCGTATACTATACCTGTCCCGACTCCTAGTTACTTTTTATAAAACCAGAAGGTTAGCAATTTAATCGAAGTAGACAAAAATCGGATTATGACCTCCCTCCCCCTTGAGGAGGGAGGGTTGGGGTGGGGTGAAAAAAGTTAATGTCAGAATTATTCAATTTCTGTTCTAATCACCCTCCCCTAACCCCTCCCATCGAGGGAGGGGAGCCTAAGTCGAGTAATTTATAAAAATAGGGATGAGGAATTGGCTGAAGAAAAGAGTTTTTTACAGACCATTAAGCTTGAGATCAGCAGAAGCTTCAGGCTTGTCCCCTATGAAAGGCTTGCGTTTCATAAAATATTGGGGATTCTGAAATCTGATGTGGGGAAGAGCATCCTCTTCAAGGAACTGGACAAGGGACCTGATATCCGTTACAGCGCCATATCCGTGCTGGTCGATTTCGATTATCCGGACGTACTGACGACCCTGGTCTCGTGGCTCGGGAAAGACGTCTCCAACGAAGAGCAGGTTATGATTCTCGAACACGTTAAGCGGCGTGCTGGAACGGCAAACGTCAAGGACATTATCGGATTCATAGATCAGCACCAGGGCCAACAGGCGTCCCGGGAGGTTACCACCAAAGCCTTCGACGTTCTTAAAGCGATCGGGGTCGATTCCAACGAGGTGCTGAATTTCCTGGTGTCGAAAATAAACTCCGACCGTGTTGATCCCCATATCAGGTCACTGGCCATCGAATCGCTGGCGTCGTTCAAGTCGATATCGATTTTCGAGAATCTTTTAAAAAAGGGCGATGACGCCTTCTGCAACGCGACGTACAAAGCCATATACAGCCTTGCGTCTGACCTGGTGGACCGGTCCCGGCAGATGAAGACCGAAGACGAACGACTGTACACCTATTCGCCCGACAGCGAAGACAAGATCGTGCTGGACATCAGGGTTCTCCTGGGAAAGATGACGCACGCCTTTGACGGCTATTCCAGCCGCACAAAGATCGCCTTTATCTGCGCCATGATAGCCTGCAACCACCGGGAATACCTGATCTATGCCATGAAGGCGCTCACCTCAAACGATGTCGAACTGGTCAGCATGGTTCTCTATTCTTTCTACCAGAACATTGAGCGGCTGCGCGATCCGGACAAGCTGTTCCGGAACCTTATCGCCATCTCCACAGAAGTCCCGCGGTTCAACGATATGATCGTGGATGTCTTTGTAAAGTACTTTAGCATGCCCGTGAATACCCGCTCCTTCAATCTGCTTAAGGATAAACTTTTCAGCTATATCGTCGTAACCCTGGAGACCTATTTCGAGAACTATCGGAAGGAATTCATGATCACGGACGTCATTGAGAAGGGGCTTCCTGAAGGTTTCCAGAAAATCAGGAAGTTCATTTTAAACAACTGTACGCCGGATCTCAAGAAGGATCTCATCGCCTTTCTCACCCATGATGACCCGACGCAGCTGAAGCACCTCATCGTCAGCATGGCCCGGCGGATCACCTTTCTCGAAGAACAGGGCATCGACGATCTGATGCTCCTCATCGAGGTGCTGATGGACAAGGACCGGAAATCGCGGGAAAATTCGTCGTCGCGCATAGAGGATCTGAATTTCGAAAAGCTCTATCTGAGAAACCGGATCGTGAGGCTCTGCCGGATCATAGGACTGCTCCGGATCGACGAGGCCGCGTCGGTGCTGGTGAACATCTACAACTATCTGAAGAAGTATCCCGACCGGGAAATCCTGGAAGCCACGGCTTATACCCTCGCCAAGCTGAATTACTCGTATATCCTCGGTGAGATCGAGGTCATGCTCACCACCGGCAGCGAGGAAGATCAGAAGAGCGCCCTGCGGCTGCTCTCGCTCTTCACGGAGCAGCGTTCGCTCAATATTATCTTCGAGTTTCTGAAGAACCGGCTGGCCGACCAGTCGGACATTGTGAAGTCGGCCGTCGCGATTCTTCTCGAGCGAGACATCACCGGCAACATCACGGCGAATCAGATATTCAAGGGAATTATTGCGAACAACCCGGATCCTTTAATCCGGAGTCTGGCTGTCCTCGGGATCGGCCAGTGCCGACTCGACACCGACATCGATTATCTTGACGAGCTCTTTTACAAGATGGGCCAGGATGCATCAAAGGATGTTGTCGTACGGGCCATCGCCAACATCATCACGCACAGCGCGAGCTTCAATAAGCGGCAGCTCATGCGCTATCTGCAGGAGTATTTAAAAGATCCGGGCATCAAGGTGCGTATCTATTCCTGCCTGCTCCTTGCCCAGCTCGGCAACCGGGACGCGCTCCGGTCGATCCGCGACATGCTCGTGATAAAGAACAAGGGGATTCAGCGGGACATCCTCACCATTCTGGGAGACCTGAAATCCATCGAGTTTTCCTTTTTCCTGCTGTCGCTCCTCAAGGAGGAATACGGGATATCCAAGGATATCATTCCGGTGATAGCGAAATTGCCGGTGGAAGACATGAAGGAGATCGACGGGTTTGTGGTCAATATCTTCCGGAAATACGAGGCGCCGGTCCTCGAGGGAATCCAGGCGCAGCCGACTGAGTCCGGCGTTATCTCCATCAATGGCCTGAAGAAGGACCGGATGACGATTCTGAATATCGTCGTTTCCGCGGACAGCCTGCGATTGCGTTCCACCAGCATACCGGATCTCATCGATTTGAATCTCAGGATCAAATCGCTTATCGCATCGGCCATCGGGGAGCGCGGCGGCACCATCACCAAAATGTCCAACACCAGCGTCGTCTCCTATTTTTCGGACGCCCGGTCGGCGGCGGCGGCCGCTCTGCTGATTGAGAAAAACATCGCCTCGTTCAACGCTCTGCAGATCGCGGAAAAGAATATCGACATATATCTTCAGCTCATAACTGAAACCGTGAAAATCATCAACGACGAGATCATAGAGTTTCCACTCCATCTAACCGAGGGATACGAGACCCTCCCCGTAAAGAACAGGATCGTCATAGACCGCGCCACCATGGAGCTCGTGGCGGAAGCCTTCAGCCTGCGGGAGATTCCACAGCTGGTGCTCACCGTGAGTGGGCACGCGGTCAGTTATTTCGAGCTTCTCAATCCCATCAATTTCATCCAGGTTTCAGATCAGATAATCAAGGCCATCGGGGAAGAGGAAGAGAAGCGGGAGCAGATGCAGCAGCAGGTCGAAGCGGAGATGAGGAAGCTCAAGCGGGGAAGCCGGCCAACATCATCGGCCGCGATGGCCAGGGGGCTTGACGATCTGGGGCAGCAGCTCCAGAGCCAGCTCGATGAAATTGACCGGTATGTTCAGAAGCGGTCAACCGACCGGGAGCTCATCAAGAACGTCCGAAAGATGCTCATCAACGTGAACAACTTCTACCGGGTGGAGATAT
>Ga0154692_113_pt13 | contig 17141 bp, 13 predicted proteins | sample Rifle2008BG13ft_FD_116121 | JGI IMG/M metagenome (GOLD analysis project Ga0154692, IMG submission 116121) | Spirochaetes bacterium RBG_13_51_14
TTTCCAGGCATTGCCCAGCAGGTTTTCCAGGACAACGCGGAGCAATGCCTTGTCGCCCACAGCAGTGACGCCCTCCTGGATGACGAACTCCACAGAACGGGACGGCTCCCCCCCGGCGAGATTATCCGTAACTGCCCGGGCCTGGCCGCTCATGTCCACTGCCTCAATGCGGAAATCGCTCCGGGTAATGCGCGAGAGCCGCAGAATGTCGTCGATGAGACGGGCCATGCGCTGGCTCGCCGCCCGCATGCGGTTCAGGTAGCCCTTCCCCTGTTCGTCGAGCCTGCCCGCGTAATCCTCCAGCACCGCCTGGCTGAACCCGTCGATGGTGCGCAGCGGCGCGCGCAGGTCGTGCGACACGGAGTAGGAGAAGGCCTCGAGCTCCCGGTTAGCGGCTTCGAGCTCTGCAGTGCGCTGGCGCACCCGATCCTCGAGCGATTCGTTGAGCCGGCGGATCTCCTCCTCGGCCCGCTTAATGTCGGTGATGTCGCGCGCTGAGGAAAGAGCCCCGGCCACGTTCCCCCGGTCGTCCTTCATGACCCGGCACCACCAGCCCAGCAGGCGCTTCTCCCCGTCCCTGCGCCGCTGTAAGCTCTCGATGTATATCACCTTGTCATTTCCATTGAAGAGCGGCTGTACAGTTTCGTATGTTTTCTGCTCGCCGGCGAAATATTCGGACGCCTCCCGGCCCAGCGCGTCATCGCCAAAGAACGCGAGTCCCGCCCGGTTCGCCCAGGTGTATATTTTATTCTTATCCACCTCCATGATGATGTCGGGGACCGCGGCCAGGATCGCCTCCTGGCGCTCGAACATTACGCGCAGTTTCTCCTCGCTTTTGCGCAGATCTTCCTCGGCCCGGCGGTGAAGGATCGCCGTGCCCAATAGCATGCCTTCCCGCTCCAGCACTTCCACTTTTCTCAAAGGAACCATCCCCTCCCGGGTATCAGCCACATGGATCAAGCCAAGAATAGCGTCCTTCAAACGGATCGGCACCAGGGCGACTGACTCGTACCCTACCTGATTGCATACGTTTCTGGTCTGCCCTTTGTCTTCCTCAGAAACAGTGGCAAGAAACCGCGTGGTGCCGTTCATATAAAACGAACCGCCTTCAGTGTAGAACGGAAATTTTGGATCAATGTCCCCTTTGATGACGTTTATGCACATGCACTTATCATACAAGATAGAAAGCGGGCTCTCTGTCTTGTAGAAGCTCTGGCTGAATCCGTCATAGGCCTGGTACGGGATTCCGCCATCCTCGTCCAATATGCGTATGCCTGCGGCTGCGCAGCCTGTATATTTCTTGATCTCCTTGACGAATTCATCCAGCAGATGGGGGATGTCCGGCTGATCATACGCTATGTGAAGAAAACGATACGAGGTTAGCAGGTCCTCCTCGGCGCGCTTCCGCTCAGTGATAACGTCGAACACTGCCACGAAAAATTCTTTCTCTGGGCTGTAGACCGCTATAGAAAACCACATAGACATCGCTTCTACATACATTTCAAATATCTCGGGTATCCCGGTCATGGCGACCCTTCCGTAAATCTCGAATAGTTTCGGGTCTGATTCGCGAATGCCCGGGATGACCTCTGACACTTTTTTCCCGGCGACATCTTTCAACCCGGTCAATTTCTCAAAGGCGCTGTTTACTTCCAGGTAGATGAAATCGGCCGGAATCCCATTGTCATATAACATCTTGCAATAGGCAAGACCGTTCAGCATGTTCTCGAAGAGATTGCGATATCGCTTTTCGCTGATCCTTTTCGCCTCCTCGGCCAGCTTCCGCTCCGTTATGTCCACGGATAAAATAAATGCGCCTTCAGGCACAGGCTGAATGCTGAGATCGAACCAACGAATAGACCCGTCTGGATATATGAATTCATTTTCCATGTGGTGCTGAAGACGACTATCCATGCACTGCTTTAGCCGGGAGAACATTTCGGTTTTTTCAACACCGGGATACATTTCCATCATGGTGCGGCCCTGCAGTTGCTCTCTGGATTTGCGGCCATGCTCCGCAGCTGCGGAATTCACGTACAGGTAACGCCAGTCATACCCGATAAGCTGACACCCTTCTATCATGTTATCCAGGGTGCTCCTGAACCGCTCTTCGGATTTCTGCAATTCCTCCTCGGCCCGCTTGCGCTCCGTTATGTCGCGGATGATCGCCTGAAGGTAGCGTTTGCCTGCAACTTCTATGTACCGCTCGCTCACCTCTACCGGGAACAGGGAGCCGTCCCTTCTCCGGTGGGCGACCTCGCCCACCACCGCGCCGCTGGTCTCGATCTGTTTCAGCCTGGCCAGGAATCCGTCGATATCCCCGGGGGCCAGGAGCTCGGTCATCGGCAGTCCGATCATCTCCTCCCTCGCGTAGCCGTAAGACTCCGCTGCGCGGTTGTTGGCCTCAACGATTCGGTTTTTTTCGTCTACAAGGATGATGATGTCGTTTGCGTACCTTATCAGGTGCTCGTAGTGCGCCCGCAGGGTCTTCCGTTCTAATTCGGCACGATATAGTTCCTGATAATGGGCTTTCTGCTGGCCCTGCCAGATGAGACCCAGGATTCCGAACACCGACGCCAGCAGGACGAAAGTGAAAGCGAGAATCAACCGCCCCCTGAAACGCCAGGAGGCCATGGCCTCGTCAACGTCGACCTTGGCGATCAGGCGCCAGGCCGATCCGGGCACGCTCCTGATCGCAGCCAGCACTGCCACGCCGCGGTAATCCCTCCCTTCAACGAAGCCTTCCCTCCCTTTGACGAAGCCTTCCCTCCCTTTGACCGCCATGGCCGCGGGAAGGTCGGTTTTGCTCAGTGGAATCATCAACCTTAGCGCCGCATTCCGTTTATGGCGAAGCTCGTTGAGAAAAAGCACATGTTCGCCCTCGCGCCGCACGAGCAGGGTCTCACCCGTGCGGCCCGGCAGGGGCCATGACTGGATCATAGGGTACAGGTATTGATCCGCGTCAACGCTCAGAACCACGGCGCCGACAGGGATCCCCGCGCCCGCGGGGCCGGCGTAAAGCGGAGCGATGACATCAATATGCACGTCTTCTTCGTCCGACAAACGGTGTAAATCAGTCATTGCGGGCTTCCCTTGACCCAGGGCCTCAGCCAGAAACGGCAGCGCGTCCCTGTGGAGGCTCGTACGGGTGCCGTGAAGGCTCAACAGCACCGTCCCCTGCCTGTCGATAAGATAGATATCGCGGTACCGATAATACTTTTCCAGGCTTCGGAATTTTCCGAGTATGATGCCAGCATCAAGAGGATTGGGAGCGGTAATCCAGCGGACTGCAACGCTACTGAAGAGCGGACTGTCCATGAGATACCCGGCATCGGTCACGCGTTCGGCCCGCCACTGGGTTATTTCTCCAACCTTGAGCCGGGCAATGGCCAGGAGCTCGTTCACACTGACCTGTCGCAGGTGCTGTTCCTGTGCATGGTAGAACCAGAATCCTCCCGCGAGAATTGCGGCGATCGCGGCTACAGACAGCGGAAGGAACCGGCGCATTAAACCGGATCCCGGCTTAACAACCGCGGTTTCTCGCAGCACGTTCCTGATTTTTTTCCGCCACAGAGAGATAATACCGTCCCCCACGGCTATGCCTCCTTCCTGCGCAGGCAAGGTCAGACCGCCGGTTCCGAATTATCCGCCCGGCTCTGTTCCCGAGAATGATACGACTGCCGTGCGGTGCCGGAACCGCCTCCGGGCGCATGACAGCGACGCAACGGTGCATGGGTTTACATCGTATATTAGATTATAATTATAGAATTATACAATAACCGGAATCGGTTAATTCGGTGTAGTCGAATCGATTACAGCGGAAAGAGACATAAACTTTCAGCGCGCGGTCATTTCTTCATCGAATGGACCCAGGCGATTGCATTGCGGGCAAGGTCCGCCGAGGTTTCTATTTTGAGCTTTGTCCTGATGTTCTTCCGGTGGCATTCGACGGTATTGACGCTGATGTTCAGCTTCTTCGATATTTCGCTCGATTTGAATCCCCTGCCGATGAGCTCCAGTATCTCCAGCTCCCTGTTCGACAGGCATTCGATATCGAGAACCGTGTCCCACCGCTGTTCGTTCATGAGGCGGTCGATAAAGGCGCCCGATATGCTGCCGCTCACGTACAGGCCGCCCCGTAAAACGCTTCTGAGGGCCTCAATGATGATCCGCGGCGCCTCGCTCTTTGCGATATAGCCGCGCGCGCCTGCCCTGATAGCCCGCTCCACGAAAAAAGTGTCGGTATGCATGGAAAGCACGAGCGCCCTAGTTTTTATCTTCCGGGCTGCGAGAGCCCTGATCAGGTCAATGCCGCTCGCCTCTCCTCCCAGCGAAATATCCACGATGACGATATCCGGCTCTTCGCGGGCGATCATCCTGATCGCCCGGTTGGCGCTGTCCGCCTCGCAGCATACGCTAAATTCGGCTTCGCTTTCTATGATATCGCGAATGCCCTTGCGCATGAGCGGATGATCATCAACCACCATGACGCGCACGGGTCCTTCTTTTTTCTTTTTGATCGCCTTTCTGGTCATCGGTATTCAGCGGTATCAGGCCCGGGATTTTGTTTCGAACTCAGCATGTTATATTAAAAAAGAAACCGTGAAACGCGGTCAGCGTCAATAGCAGAATCCGGTTATTTTACGCCGTTCCCAGCCGGGACGCATCGATCGACACTTCCACCACGAACGCGTTTTCAACCCGGCGCGCCTCCAGGTTCGCGCCGATGACATGGGCGCGGTGCTTCATGATGTTCAGACCCATCTCGCCGTCCCGGCGGGAGGCCCGTCGGGACGTCTTCATACGGTTCGTAATCGTAATGATGAGCCGCTCCTCGCCGCCCGCCACTGCGACGCTGATGCCGCGGCGGTGGCCGTGCTTGACCGCGTTGTTTATCGCCTCCATTACGATATAATAGAGGTTGGCGGCTACCACCCCGTTCTGAATCACGATATCGCCCTTCTTCATCAGCCGTATCGAGACGCCCAGCAGCTTCCGCACCCGCCCGATGTATTCCTCAACGGCGTATATGAATCCCTGTGGATCAAGCGAAACCGGCTGCAGGCCTTTGGCGATCATCCGCGCGTGATCGATCGCCTCGCGGATGAGGTGCACCATGGCTTCGACTTTATCCATCTGCCCGTAACGGCCCCGCTCCAGCGACTTCCGGTGCAATTCAGCGAGAAACCCCAGATACGAAAGCTTCTGGCCCAGATTATCGTGAATTTCCTGGCTCATGCGGCGGCGCTCGCTTTCAACAGCCTGGGTTATTTCACGCTCGAGGCCGCGCATCGCGGTCAAATCCGTCATACTCAGGAGTATTTCCGCCGGCTTCCCAACCGCCGCGTCATCAGGAAGGAGGACAACGCCGTGCACCATGAGCACCAGGGGAGCGCCGTCGAACGATTTCGTTTCCAGCTCGATGTCCTCTTCGGCTCCGGTCGCCTTGATCCGCTCGGTCATGCATTCCGCGGTGCCGCAGAGCCTGCCGCCGCACATCACGCTGCAGTGTCTGCCGATGATATCCCCGGAAGCGCATCTGAAGAGCCTCAGGAAGGCGCTGTTCACGAGGCGCACCGAACAATCCGCATTGATGATCGCCATGCCGGTCGCGGTGGCGTTGAAAATCCTGTCAAGCTCAGCGAAAGCATGCCGGAGCTCCACGTCCTTTGCCTTGAGCTCGGTAATGTCCTCTCCGATGGACTGGTATTCGATAATCCCGCCTGAAGCGTCAAAGAAGGCTCGATCGGTCCTCCGCTGCCACCGGATCGATCCGTCCGAAGCGATAACCCGGTGTTCATACGTTCTTACCATTTTGTCAGGCGTAAGGCCATGGATGATCCCCAGCACAGTCTGGCGGTCTTCTTCGGAAACCATGTCCAGGATGCTCCTGCCGATAAGATTTTCGCTCTTTTGCACGAAATAATCACAGAAGGCGCTGTTTACGAAGGTAAGTCTCCCCCCGGCATCAAAACGGCATATCAGGTGGGGCATATCCTCCACAAGACGGCGGTACCGAAGCTCGCTTTCGCGCAGCCGCATATCGATCTGCCGCTTATACAGGGCGATCTCTATCGTATATCTGAGGTCCCGGTAATCAAAGGGCTTAACAATAAAGCCGAAGGGATTTGTCATCAACGCCTTTGAGAACGTCGCCTCGTCCGAACTCGCGGTTATATACACCACCGGGATTCCGTATTCATCGCTGATAACGCGGGAAACATCTATGCCGTTTATACCGCCCCTGAGTTTAATGTCCACCAGAATGAGATCCGGCCGCAATTCGTCCGCCAGCTGAATGGCCCGCTCACCGGACGCGGTTATTCCCGTCACGGAATGCCCCAGCGTCTCCAGGTATGCCTTGATCTCTTCGGCGGTCAGAAATTCATCCTCGACGATCAGGATTTCAGCCGGCATGACACTCCACCTTCACAAATTATCATATCCATGAAAACAGCGAAATTGTGGCGAAACATATGAAACTTTTCGTTTTATTCAGTGCTGACTAAAAAGTCCACTTCTGGGAAATTGGGGTAGCAATAACACAACTTCAACAAACGAATGATTAACACTTATTTCAACCTGTGTCTTCCGCATACCAGTTTCAATACGTAATTGTCCCCAACATCCATTCTTAACGTACTATATCCATGATATATTTCAAGCTATTTTAAGGCAACTGCTCTGGCTGAGATATTTGATGTGGCGGCACACATATTCTTTTACGTGGTGTCAGAGTAAAATATCACGCCCTGGAATTATACTCAGGATTTATCATAAATGATCACTTTAAAGAATTATTCACTTTTTTTATTGACACTATTGACGATATGTAAAATAAGAGGTAACTTTTTTAATTGTTGCTGTTCAGATAGGATTTACTGAGGGAAAGAATCATGAAAAGAGAAGTTAAGGATGATTACGAGCTCATTGCCAAACACTGCCCGAACTGCGAGTCCCTTGTTATGGCTAAGGTTGAGAAGGAATCATCCGGTAAAATGAGATACTGCGGATACAAATGTTCCCGATGCGATTGGGCAAGCCCCATAAGCAAGAAGTGCATGAAGTAATATTGAGGGTATCGCCGGTGCATTCTGTTACCCTGTGTATTTTTGAGAACGATTAAATCCGCGCCCCTTCACTTTTATGTCAGACCGCATATCATATAATGACGAGTTCCCATTAAACGATTTAAAGCACATGATCAAGATGATCAACCATTGACTTTTATAATTCATTCCTTAGTATAACTCGAATCAATAATCGCAACCTGCCGCCTTTCAATCTTTCTACATCTTCAATTTTTTTATGCAATTACAAATTGTAAGAACCGCGTTTCTATCAGCCCGGTCTATCACTCAGCATGAATACAACAAGCATCGTATTCCGAATTGCAGGAAGCCGGATTATCATTCAACTTTTTATAAAGGAGTAATATCATGAAAACAGCAACATTACAAAGGCCGCTCCTGCTGCTTGTCGCTGCAGTTGCGATCGGGTACCTGGCTGCCGGCTGCGGCAGGACACAGCAGAAAGCAATGGATCAGGTCATTCTTTCAGAGGAAACAAAGGGAGAGACTCTTCCCGCAAGGAAGGACGCTTATCGCTCGGCTCAACCCTCGAGCATGGAGCTGGCGGACCGCGATTACGCGGGGCCAAATTTCAACACTGAAGAATACGACCATATCAGTGAGAATGAATTCAAGGAAGCGGCGCAGAACCCGCTGTCCACCTTTTCCATCGACGTCGACACCGCGTCGTATTCCAATGTCAGGCGTTTCATCACCGGGAGCCAGCTCCCGCCCCTTGACTCGGTGCGCATCGAGGAGATGATCAACTACTTCGACTACGATTATCCTCAGCCGAAGGGCGAGCACCCCTTCTCGGTAATAACCGAGATATCCGCCTGTCCGTGGAACGCCGGGAACCGGCTCATCCATATCGGACTCCAGGGCAAATCGCTCGATTACAATAACCTGAAGCCGTGCAACCTGGTCTTCCTTATCGATTCATCCGGCTCCATGGAAGATGCGAACAAGCTTCCCCTGCTGAAACAGTCGCTCAAGCTCCTTGTGGGCGAGCTGAACGCCGGGGACCGCGTGGCTATCGTTGCATACGCAGGGTCGGCGGGTCTCGTGCTCCCCTCAACGCCCGCCGGCAAGAAGGACGCAATCATCGCGGCCATGGACCGCCTGCAGGCCGGCGGCTGCACCGCCGGCGGAGCCGGGCTGCAGCTCGCCTATAAAACGGCGAGGGAAAACCTGGTCGAAGGCGGCAATAACCGCGTGATCCTGTGCACGGACGGCGATTTTAACGTGGGCGTATCCTCAACCGGCGACCTGGTCCGCATGATGGAGGAAAACCGTAAGACCGACATCTACCTGACCATCTGCGGCTTCGGCATGGGCAACTACAAGGACGGCCGTATGGAACAGATCAGCAAGGCCGGGAACGGCAACTATTTCTACATAGACGGCATCAAAGAAGCGCGTAAAGTGTTCGTTAAAGAGATGCGCGCCAACCTGTTCACGATAGCGAAAGACGTGAAGATCCAGATCGAGTTCAATCCGGCCCGGGTAAAGGCCTACCGGCTCGTCGGATATGAGAACCGGCTCCTTGCGAACGAGGACTTCAACAACGACCTGAAAGACGCGGGCGAGCTGGGCGCCGGTCACACGGTCACGGCCCTGTACGAAATCATACCCGCCGGGTCAAGGGAGGGCGTGAACGGCACTGACCCGCTCAAGTATCAGCAGACCGTGATCAGTCCTGATGCGTCAAAAAACGGCGAGATCATGACAGTAAAGCTGCGGTACAAGCCGCCCCGGAAGGATATCAGCAAGCTGATCGTGATGCCGGTGATCGACGGCAGCACCGGGCTCGGCAAATCTTCGGAGAACTTCCGCTTCTCGTCGGCCGTGGCGGGATTCGGCATGATACTCAGGGACTCCAAGTTTAAGAAAGATCTTACGCTGAAGCAGGTGCTCGAACTGGCGCGGAGCGCCCGCGGCAGGGATGATGAGGGGTATCGCTCCGAATTCATAAGCCTGGTGGAAACCTGCGCATTGTTAAAGAAGTAATCTTACCAGCATATATCATACCGGCACGGGGCTTTTAGGCGCATGGCCTGCCCCGTGCCGATTTTTTTATTTAATAATCATGTGCAATTTGATTAAGAAAACGGCGATGCCAATGTAATATGACATAATAAAATTTTTGTTATTTTTCCACCTGAAAAAACACGTATTAATATCATGATATTATATTTGACAGTTGCTATTTATTCAAAAATTATGTATAATTATTGATGGTTTATCACGATTCGGCCAGGATTGTTCCCTCATGAATAATTATCGATTGGTTCAGTTTTTCTTTATAGTATTTCTGTCGGCATTTTTTGTGCGCTGTTCATCCGGCCTGGAAGAGAGCTCCAGCGCACCGCTTCTTCTCGGTGCGTACCAGGAAGTGGATCCCAGAGGCAATATCTTCCTCGATGCCGGCGGCACCGGATATGAATATTATCCAGTCACCATAGCGGAACAGGACGACGGAAAAAACGTCAGCTTTCAGTACAATCTTGATCTTCAGTCAAATACTAGAGATGTCTATTTCATCTTCACCAATGTAAGTACATCTTCAAGCTCACTGTATCCGTCCATCGATTCCTTGAACCAGAACATCAACCAGAAGATCGAGCAGGACAATATCGATACGCTCAAGACGAAAATATTGCATAGCGCGAAAACCGGCGTACGCGGAAAGCCGGAGATCAGCGAATTCAACAGGAACCCTTACGCGTTCCTGAACAACATAAACCCGGTTAATATGCTGCTCAAAATTGTCCCGTCCCATCCCCGTTTCGCGGACGCGTTAAATGATACACAATCATTTAAAATAGACCGGCATACCTCTGTTGCTGCAACCTGTCGATGGGTTGTTCCCATAGTCCCCACCGCTTCTGGAAATAGCAAGACGCTGAATATATGGGTAGCTGATGACTGCTACGTGGGCGGCACCAAAGCCTATTTGATCGATGACACTATGGTCCAGACAATCGCTGAAAAATTTTTGCATGACGACACCCCTACGTACGATGACGACATTTATGACTGGGTTACCAACATATACGGCGAGGAGTGGGGAATTCTCCCCTATGGAGCTCAGAGCCAGCTCATCAGCGATGACATATCGAATAATGAAATCACCATTCTTCTTTTCGACATTGACAACGACAATTCCACCAACGGTGGCGTTCTGGGATATTTCTGGGCCAAGGATAATTTCAAGAAGTCTTCCATTCGCTATTCAAACGAGCGCATCATGTTCTACCTGGACGCGGTCCTGCTGGCGACCCCGGATGGGACATGGGAAATAAGCGACTACTGGCCGTCACAGATCGTCTCCACCCTGGCGCACGAGTTCCAGCACATGATCCATTTCTACCAGAAGACAGTTTTGAGGACCCACGGTATAGGTTCCGAGACATGGATTGACGAGATGTGCTCCCTGGCGACCGAGGATCTTGTTGCGGACAAGCTGTCAATCGACGGGCCCCGGGGAGTCTCAAGTTCGGATCCAACGGCAGGATCGTCGCCGATCAGCAAAGGGCGGCTCCCCCTGTATAACTATTTTAATGATTATTCGGTTACGAACTGGTACGGCGGCGACTTTGTCCTGGTGAGCTACTCCCTCAATTACGCTCTCGGCGCCTATCTGGCGCGGAACTACGGAGGGGCAAAGTTCTTCCGGAATGTTGTGCAAAATTATTTAACTGATTATACTGCTATTGAATCTGCTATTTCAAGTTCAAGTACTGGAGTTAGTGAAAATTTCAGCACAATGCTCCAGAATTGGTCAATCGCGAACCTGCTTTCAGACAAGACGGATACGAGCCTTAAATATAAATATAACGGCGGCACAACGTGGTTTACAGACACCCTGAATTATGACTATAATCTCGGTTCGATCAATCTGTTCAACTATTACTATGATTACGGCACCGGCGCCCAGAACGGCCCCTATATCTACACGACTATGAGACGAGGAATCATGCCGCCGGCCTCCAATTACTACTACGAGGCTGGGAAATGCATTACCGGACTGCAGACATGGAATCTGCGCCTCAACAGCCGCGTGCGCATGACGGTAGTGGTGAGAGACGCGCTACCCACTCCTTAAATAACTAACTCGAGTTAGACGAATTTTACCTATTTGTCAATTATCTATGCAAAAAAACGCCTGAGTCTAGTAATTAATTCGACTTAGGAGATTTCTATTCCCCCTCCCTCGATGGGAGGGGACAGGGGAGGGTGATTCTAACACCTGATGCATTCAGCAGTTAGTCACCCCCACCCCAGCCCTCACCTGCCGTACAGGATGTACCAATGCCGCGGAGGCCATGGATGGCCGAGAGCGGCCCTCAAGGGGGAGGGAGGCCTTATTTCAATTTTCGCCTAAGTCGAGTAAATAATATTATCCAGCCGGCAGATCACAACCCATTATAAATAACGGAATTAGTAGCATATTGCTGCTCTAACTCCCAAAAAATAACAGCGGCCATTCCAATATCCAAGGCGGCAAAATCATGACACCGTAACGCGGCTGAGTCCCCCGTATCGCTACCGGTTGATATTTTTTTTATTGACGTACGGGCTCTTAACCGGCATAACCGTGTTACACACATATTTCGAGGTATACTATGATCGACACCAAGCTCCTGCAGATCCTTGCCTGCCCCGCCTGCCGCGGGGACATCGAGTATAATACAAAGGATGAGAAACTCATCTGCACGGAATGCGGCCGCCGGTATCCGGTTAAAGACGGGATCCCGGTCATGCTGGTGGATGAAGCCGAGCCGCCGGAGGGATAGATAAATCTCATTGACAAAAATCGGCGGGACAATAATTTTATGACTGTCGCGCATTCGTACGGGACGGGTTCCCCGCATTCCCCCCGGGGGGAATGAAGCACTCCGGTGAAATTGTAAAGAATGTACATTGGAAAGGGTTGCCGTATATGTTCGATTCAAAATCGCCTATCGTTAAAATCGTGAGCTATGCCATTACCGGTTTTTTCGTGCTAATCATCGTCATATCCTTCGGCATGCCGGATTTTCTCTCCCGGATGGGTATGGATCAGTCCGTCATAGCCGTCGTTAACAACGAGCGGGTAAGCCGCTTCGATTACCTCCGGTACCGGGACTCCAGGTTTGGGGACATGCGCGGCGATAAAAAAATGGACGCCATGATCCTCTCCTATTATATCAACGATGTCCTGCTATTGCAGGAGGCGCGGAAAATGGGCTTTTACGTAACCGACGAGAGCGTTAAAGAATATATTCTAAACATACCGGGGCTGCGCGAGCCTTCCGCCGGCGCGGTCGATTCCGAGCGGCTCAATGTTTTCCTCGAGCGGATCAATATGAGCTTTGACGATCTGCAGAAAACGATCCGGAAAGACATCCTGAGGGACCGGTTTATCCAGTTCATCCGCATGGGAATCGCCGTTCCCTCTGACGAGGTAAGGGCGGAGAGCGCGGCCACCGGATCCAGAATCCAGATCAAGTATTCCTACCTCAGCGCCATCGATCTCCAGAACATGTACCGTGATCAGATCGCCGTGTCAGATGCGGAGATAACGGCGGAAATGGAAAAAAACAAGAGCGAGATCAAGGACCCCACAACCGACCGTGAGCGAATAAAGAAAAAAATCGAGAACGCAAAGCTCAACAGCATACGGAAAGGCATAATTGAAAAAGTCAACGCCGTCGCGCTCCGGGGTGGCTCCTTCGGCGAGGCTCAGGCAATCCTGAGGGGAAGGGTGGCCGTGTCGAACGTCTTCAAGATTGGGGAACGGGCTGCCGATGGACGAGGCCAGACCATCACCGGCATCAATAATTCGAAAATCTTCCTGGAAGAATTTATGGAGATCGGACAGAACGGGTCGTCGCGAATCATCACCGCCGAGTCGGGATTGTACATCTTCACTCCCCTCCTCAAGAACATAAATAATGATCCGCCGCAGGAAAAAGAGTACAGCGCCATCGCGGGCAATCTCGAACAGGAGAGCCTGCGGATGATAACAGGAAACATGATGCAGAAACTGCACGAAACCTCAAAAATAATAAAAAATTTAAAAACTGATTGATATATAATGCATGGTATGCTATCCGTAGTTCCCAGCGATCGAAAAGAGGTCCCGTCAGCGTATGGTGAATATAAATGCTGAATTCGTAAATCCGTTCCTCGAGGCCGCGAGCGCCGTTTTCAAGTCCGTCCTCAACGTCGACCTGAGAAGAGGAAAACTCGTCATAAAGGAAAGTCCCATACCATCGCTGGACGTGGCCATTCTTATCGGCATTACCGGCGGCGTCACCGGGGAGGTCGTCTACAGCATGGGATACAACATGGTGGCAAAAATAGCCCAGGCCCTGGTGCCGGGCCTGAACGAATATCAGATCAAGGAAGAATACAAAGACATCATCGGCGAGATGGCCAATATGATAACCGGTAACGCCATGAACCTCTTCGCCACCACCGGCAGGCGGATCAGCATGACCACCCCTACCGTGGTCGAGGGAAGCAACTTCACCATCACACTGATCAAACAGACCACGCTGGGTATTAATCTCTACAGCCCCATGGGCCAGCTCGAGATGAATGTGGCGCTCAAGTAGCGGGCGCGCATTCTACGCCAGATCCGACTTCGCGGTCATCGTCCCGTCATCGATTATAAAATCGCAGAAAACCGAAGGGGCTTCCTTCTGTAAAATCTTCAGCATTTCAATGCATACCCGCCGTATCTCCCACTGCGCGCTCCGGTCGAGTCGCAGGCGGAAGATGGTACGCAGCTCGCGGAAGTTGGCGGAAAACACGATCTGACTCTCCAGGGCATTGGGCAGAACGAACCGCGCGTCTTCTTTCTTCATACCCCGTTTCCTGAGAAGCCGGTATGTCTCTTCAGCGTGCGCCATGCAGCCGCGGAAGAGAGCCGCGGCCTCGACATCGGCCAGTATGTCGCCGGGGATGACGTAATTGAATCCGGTCTCGTCAACATACCGCTGGGACTGCTGGGAAAAGCTGGCAAGGCGGTGCCGGACCAGCTGATGTGTGAATGCCCGTGACGCTCCGGTAATGCGAAAGGTGGCTGTCGCGTGTTCAAGAATCGAATGATGGCCGCGCTTTAAGCAGTTACGAATGAAACTCTTCTCGCTCCCCTCCGCGATGCGGTCGATGGAGAGATAGCAGGTCCGTCCCGCCTCCTCGATAACTCTCTCCGCCCCCGGGGTTATGGCCAGGAGCGTTACGGTTGGTTTTGTAATTTCCATATCATTATTCCTTTGCCTGGAGTTGTCCAATAAGCCCCCCAACCCCCCAGAGGGGGCTTGTTGAGCTTAATCATGCAAAATAAGTCCCCCTCCGGGGGATTTAGGGGGCTTTTTAGACAGCCCCGGTGACGTTTATATCTTCAAGCCGGAGAAACCGAAAAACGCCAGTGCCAACAGTCCGGCCGTGAGAAAGGTCACGGGGGCGCCCTTGAGGTTCTCCGGGATATCGGCAAGCTCCAGCCGTTCCCGGATCCCCACCATGATGATGAGAGCCAGGGTAAAGCCCACTCCGCCGCCAAAGCCCTGTGCCACGCTCTTTATCATACCCAGGGTGACATCCGGCCCGGCGAAGCCTGACGAGATGTTTATAACCGCTGCTCCGAGGACAGCGCAATTGGTGACGATGAGCGGCGGAAATATTTCCAGGGCTTGGAACAGCGGCGGACAATATTTCCGAATTATCATCTCCATAAACTGAGCCAGGGAACCAATCACGATTATAAACGCGATGGTGGTCAAGTACGATATGTTGTTTGGTGCCAGAACGTATTTATATATCGGATAGGTTATAAAGGAGGTCAGTGTCATGAAAAAAACGACCGCCAGACCCAAGACGGCGGCGGAATCGAGCTTCTGTAAAACCCCCAGGAAGGGACAGACCCCCAGCATCCGCGCCAGCACGTAATTATTGATGAAGATGGAGCCCAGAAGTATGGTGACAATGACTTTTATTTCCATGCCGTCACTTCCTGTTTCTGCGTGATTTGAGCGCGTTCACGGCCCACAGCATGAGAGCTATGGAGAAAAAGGCCCCCGGCGCCAGGATCATCACCCCGGCAGGCTCCAAGCCCGGAATCAGAACGTATCCGAACAATCTGTTGGCGCCCAGTATCTCCCGCACAAGGGCAAGAACCGTGATGGTCAGGCCGAAGCCGATCCCCATGCCGATCCCGTCCAGGGCCGACGCGAACATGCCGTTTTTCTGCGCGAACTCTTCCCCCCTCAACAGAATAATGCAATTAACCGCGATAAGGGGAACGAATATGCCCAGCGCATGTAACACGTCCGGCCGATATGCGCTCAGTAACCGGTCAACCACGGTAACAAAAGCGGCGATAATGGTCATGAAAATGGGTATTCTGAAATGCGCCGGTACGATCTTCCTGATCGAGGAAATGAGCAGGTTCGATCCCAGCAGCACGAATGACGTCGCCAGCATCATCCACAGTGCATTTGAAACTGATGTGGAAACGGCCAGCGTGGGACAGAGGGCAAGGCCTATAACAAGCTGGGGATTTCGCTCCCAGATGCCCTTGGTAAATACTTCCCCGTATTTCATTTCGCCACTCCCTTGTTTTTCGGAGACGCGAGTACGCGCGCCTCGCCGGTTTTCATCTTCCTCACGCCGAATACTTTCGGTTTCATGAACCGGTCAATCAGCGGAACCAGGGCGTTCATGATAAGAATCGCATAGCAAACACCTTCCGGATATCCGCCCCACATTCGTATAATAAACGTTATCAATCCACACCCGATCCCGAAGAGAACCTTGCCCTTGCCCGATACCGGCGACGTGACCGTGTCGGTGGCCATGAAGAAGGCTCCCAGGAGAAGTCCGCCTGACAGTACGTGATACAGGGCCGTCAGGTGTGGTGCGGACAATCCCATAAGGGAGTAGAAAACGGCGGCCGCGGCCGCCACCGTGCCGATGAAGGTGACCGGGATATGCCAGGTTATGATTTTCCTGATAAACAGAAAGAGCGCGCCGGCCAGGAGCAGGATCGCCGAGGTCTCTCCAACGACTCCGCCCACGTTGCCGGCGAAGAGGGATTTCAGCATGTCCGCCGAGGTCGCCATATCGTACAGACGGGAGACGCTGATATTGTTATCCGCCAGTATTTTCGGTCCCTCTTTGAGCAGTGCCAGGGGCGTAGCTCGCGTGAGCGCGTCAAAAACCTCGGGCGGAAATCCGGCAGCGTTGTTGATCGCCGGGGACAGAACATTCATGTCCGAAAAACGATACCAATCCCCAGACATGTGCGCCGGCCAGGATGCCGTGAGAAACGCACGGGCTGCAAGGGCCGGATTGAAGATATTGAATCCCAATCCGCCGAAGAGCTGTTTTACGATAATGATGGCGAAAAAGGAACCGACCGCCGCCATCCACCAGGGCGCCAGCGGCGGAAGATTCATGGCCAGGAGCATCCCCGTGATAACCGCGGATCCGTCCAGCGATGTCGCGGGTTTTCGTAAAAGGAGCCGGATAAGCGTCTCGGCAATCACGGCCGACACGACGCTCACGCTGATCAGCACAAGGGCCCTGATGCCGAACAGATACACCGAAAAGACCGCGGCAGGCGCGAGGGCGATGATCACCGTCCACATGATTCTCGGGATTGATTCGCTTGATCGGATATGGGGAGGGTGCGATATCAACAATTCATCATGTTTTTCTTTTTTAGTCATGCGGTTACCGTTCGTATCAACCGGCTTTTATTCCCTGCCTGGCACAATTGATAAAATGGCCGAGGGGACGCCGCGCCGGACATACATAGCTGCACGAACCGCACATGATACAATCGTGCGGATTGAGGCTCTCCGTCAAATCTAGCCTCCCTTTCTCGACCGCGTTTCCAAGGTCACAGGCCAAAAGCCCGACAGGGCATGCGGCAACACATCTCCCGCACCTGATGCAGGGATAATATTCCCCGTCGGAGGTTTCTTTTCCGGTCAGGAACAGAATCCCGGACATACCCTTGACCACCGGTATATCCAGGGACAAAACATTCATACCGCGCATCGGCCCGCCCAATAC
>Ga0154692_128_pt3 | contig 17093 bp, 15 predicted proteins | sample Rifle2008BG13ft_FD_116121 | JGI IMG/M metagenome (GOLD analysis project Ga0154692, IMG submission 116121) | Spirochaetes bacterium RBG_13_51_14
GTGCCCTATCTTGTCATTAATAATTATTTTCTATGGCAATTTGTTACCTATATGTTTCTTCATGGTGGATATCTTCATCTTCTTTTCAACATGTATGCGCTGTTCCTTTTTGGGCTACCGGTTGAACAGGCCTGGGGAAGCAGACGTTTCCTCATATACTACATGTTTACCGGTATTGGTGCTGGACTAACCATTTTTGTAATTAATACATTTCTCGGCGGGAAAGATTTTTATACTACAACCGTAGGTGCTTCAGGTGCTGTTTTCGGACTGCTCCTTGCGTTCGGCCTCCTCTTCCCGGACATAGAATTATTCTTTCTTTTTATACCCATCCCAATACGAGCAAAATATCTCGTTTTTATTTATGGTGGAATTGAAGTCCTATTGCTGATATGGACGGGCGGACGGAGCAATATCTCCCATACCGGTCATCTGGGTGGCTTGCTATTTGGATTGATATATTTCATTATTATCAAAAAACGCGGAATTTCCTTCAAATCAAAGATGATCAAGGCGCGCCTCAACCGACAAATCAACCGTCGTCAGGCCAAATCAGTCCCTGTCAGCAGAACCGGCGAATCCATGCTTTGGGATATTCTGCATAAAATAAAGAACGCCGGACCGGATTCGCTTTCGGACGATGAATATCAATATATCAAATACATGGAAATAATGATGCAGGATATGGATTCCCTGTGCGTGGAGGAAGACTTCGATTCTGACGACGATTACTGCAAAAAATGCGGAAGCATCGATGCCTGTCTGCTGCGGCAGATAAAGAAATATCTCTGATCGTTTTTGCCCGGCATAAAAAAATTAATCTTTACAAGTTTCGAGCAATTATCAATATTCAATCTGCCATGATTTAACGGCTACACCCATATCTGATGTAACGTACAGTACAAACTACGTAAAGGAGCACCAGAATGAGCAGGAGAGTCTATTTATTTGGCGGGAGCGCTGCTGAGGGCAAAGCCGATATGAAAGACCTTCTCGGCGGAAAAGGCGCCAACCTCGCTGAAATGTCGAATCTCGGAATTCCCGTGCCAGCGGGGTTCACTATAACCACCGAAGTATGCAACGAATTCTTCCGGGACAACCGGCAGTACCCCGCCGGCCTTAAAGAAGAAGTTTCCACTGCGATGACGCGAGTCGAGCAGATGATGGGAGCACGGTTCGGCGATCTGTCAAATCCGCTCCTGGTTTCGGTACGGTCAGGAGCGCGGGCCTCCATGCCCGGAATGATGGACACGGTGCTCAATCTGGGTCTGAACGACAAAACGGTCCAGGGAATAATAAAAAAATCCGGCAACGAGCGTTTCGGCTGGGATTCCTACCGCCGGTTCATACATATGTACGGCGATGTTGTTATGGGCCTCAAGCCGGAGTCAAAAGACGAGAACGATCCCTTTGAGGAGGCCATGGACCGTCTGAAAAAAAAGCGGAAAATCAAAATGGATCTGGATCTCACTGTGGACGACCTTAAAGAGCTGGTATCCCAGTATAAGGCGCTCATCAAGAAGAAGCTCAAAAAGGATTTTCCCACCGACGCGAACGAACAGCTCTGGGGCGCCATCGGCGCCGTGTTCGGGTCATGGATGAACGAGCGTGCGATCCTCTACCGCAAGATGAACGCCATTGAAGACAGCTGGGGCACGGCTGTCAACGTGCAGGCCATGGTCTTCGGCAACATGGGCGATGATTGCGCGACCGGCGTCGCCTTTACCCGCGATCCCTCCACCGGCGACAGTAGCTTCTACGGCGAATATCTCATCAACGCCCAGGGCGAGGATGTTGTCGCCGGCATTCGTACTCCCCAGCAGGTCACGATCGCCGGATCGCGAAAATGGGCAAAAGAAAACATCATCTCCGAACCTGAACGCAAGAAAAAGTATCCTTCCCTTGAGGAATACATGCCGCAGGCCTACCGGCAGCTTGACGATATATACAAAAAGCTTGAGAAACATTACCGCGACATGCAGGACATCGAGTTCACCATACAGAACCAGAAGCTTTGGATGCTCCAGACGCGGAACGGCAAGCGCACTGCGGCGGCCGCGGTCAAGATAGCGTTCGATATGGTGAATGAGGGTCTTATCTCCAAAGAGGAGGCGCTGATGCGGATCGACCCTGCCTCACTCGACCAGCTTCTTCACCCGACGTTTGATCCGAAGGCGAAACGGAGCGTTATTACCCGTGGCCTCCCGGCCTCGCCGGGCGCGGGCGTAGGAAAAGTCGTTTTCAACGCCGATGATGCCGCGGCCTGGAGCTCCAAAGGCGAGAACGTTATCCTGGTCCGCGTGGAGACATCGCCGGAAGACCTCAAGGGCATGTCCGTGGCGCAGGGGATCCTTACCGCCCGGGGCGGGATGACATCACACGCGGCTGTTGTCGCCCGCGGGATGGGCAAATGCTGCGTATCCGGCTGCGGCGAGCTTGAAATAGATTATAAAAGAAAAACAATTAAAATCGGCAAGAGCACGATACGACAGGGCGATTTCATTTCCCTGGACGGTTCAACCGGTGAAGTGATGATGGGTCAGGTTCCCACCGTTGATCCGCAGCTCTCGGGAAATTTCGAGACTATCATGAAGTGGGCGGACGAATTCCGCGCTCTCGGCGTACGCACCAATGCCGACACGCCGTACGACGCGCAGGTAGCCCGCGGCTTCGGCGCCGAAGGAATCGGTCTCTGCCGAACCGAGCATATGTTTTTCGAGGGCAACCGTATCAAAGCGATGCGCGAGATGATTCTTGCCGAGGACCTTGCTGGCCGGAAAAAGGCGCTGGCAAAACTCCTGAAGATGCAGCGCAAGGACTTCTACGGCATCCTCAAGGCCATGCACGGCTTCGGCGTAACGATCCGCCTCCTGGACCCGCCGCTCCATGAATTCGTACCCCATGAAGAGAAAAATCAAAAGGAGATGGCACGTGAGATGAAGGTGCCGGTGAGCGAAATCAAGGCGAAGGTCGAATCCCTTCACGAGTTTAATCCAATGCTGGGCCACCGCGGCTGCCGGCTCGGCATTACCTATCCTGAGATCACGGAGATGCAGGCACGCGCCATTTTCGAAGCTGCGTGCCAGCTCAAGAAAGAAGGGGTTAACGTAAAACCCGAGGTCATGGTGCCTCTGGTCGGCCACCTGAATGAATTAAAGATGCAGAAGGACATTATCGTTGCGACAGCGGAAAAAGTAATGAGAGAAAAGGGCGTGAAGGTGGAATACCTGGTCGGCACAATGATCGAGGTGCCGCGCGCAGCGGTTACGGCCGATGAAATTGCCTCAGAGGCGCAGTTCTTTTCTTTTGGGACCAACGACCTTACCCAGATGACCTTCGGATTCAGCCGGGACGACTCGGGCAAATTCCTGCCTGAATACGTGGATAAAAAGATACTGCCCAACGATCCATTCAGGATTATTGATCGGGACGGCGTTGGGCAGCTCATCAAGCTGGCCGTTGATAAGGGGCGCGCTACCAGACGCGACCTCAAAGTTGGCATCTGCGGCGAGCACGGCGGAGACCCTGATTCTGTGGAGTTCTGCCATCTCGTGGGTCTCAACTATGTGAGCTGCTCTCCGTACCGGGTTCCCATCGCCCGTCTGGCCGCGGCCCAGGCCGCTATTAAAAAAGACGGCTCGGCAGCGGTATCTTCCACCGCTTAGACAGCGAAAGATATTTTTATCACAGCATGAACAAAGGGGGTGAAGCATGAAAAAAACAGGAGTTCTGATTGCAACTATCCTGTTATCCGCACATGCCCTATTGGCTTCCTATCAAGAGGCGTTGAAGCTCTTCGAGCAGAAAGATTACAAGGGCTCACTTAAAATGATTGCTGATGAGCTGGTGACGTCCGATGATACCAGGCCCGGCTCCCCGAACTATAATCTCCGGTATCTTGCCGCTCATAACCACTGGAAGCTCGGGAATTCCAAATCGGCCATGGATCACTTCACCCGCTGTATCGCAATCAAAAAGGATGCTGTCGATCCCTATATTGATCTCGCACTGCTGCAGATCGAGCTAAAAAAATACGGCGACGCTGAAGCCAGCGCCCGCAGGGGACTGGAAGTTAAACAATCACCCCTGCTTTTCTATATTCTGGGGATCATTTCGTTAAAAAGAGAGAATTTCTGGAAGGCCAAGGAAATGTTCGAGAAGGCAAATTCTCTGCATCCCGAACTCTATTATTCATATAACGCACTGGGCATCACCCTCATGCGTCTCAAAAAATACAGCGAGGCGAACACCGCCTTTTCCGCCGCCTACGCTATCAGGCCGAAATCTATCGAGATCATCAACAACCTGGGCATGAGCTATGAAAAGCTGGGAAAAAACAAGGAAGCATATGATTATTATAAAAAGGCCGTCGCCCTTGATGAGAAAAACAGCGTCGTCGCGTCCAATCTTGACAGGATAAAGGATAAACTTAAGGATTAACCGAAAGCTTATCGAGCGCCTCTTCGAATTTCGTAATCGACCGCCGTATCACGTCTTCTGGTACGCAGTAGGCTATCCGGAAGTACCCAGGCCCGCCGAACCCGCTGCCGGGCACCGCCAGTATGTTGAACGTCTGAAGATGCTGGACGAATTTGACGTCATCGTCAATCGGCGACTTGCAGAAGATATAGAAGGCCCCCTCCGGCAGGGGGAACGAATACCCCGCGCTCTTCAATCCACCGGCAAGAAGGTCCCGCCGCTTCCGGTATGGCGTTATATCAACCGTGACATCTTTCAGTTCGGCAACCATCCGTTGCATGAGCGCCGGAGCGTTCACAAATCCCAGGATCCGGTTGCACAGAATCAAACCCTCCATAAGCTTTTCTATATCTTCACATGACGGATTAGCGGCAACGTACCCTATTCGCTCGCCCGGTATCGAAAGAGACTTGGAGTAGGAATTTACAACAATGGAATGAGGGTAATGCGCCAGTATGCTGGGAACCGCGATGCCGTCGTATACAATCTCCCGGTATGGCTCGTCTGAAACTATATAGATGGTCTGCCCGGTTGCATGGAATTCGTTGAGCATATCGGACAGCTCCTCTATCTGCTTTTCCGAATACACCCTCCCCGTGGGATTGTTGGGCGAATTGATAAGCACCGCTTTTGTCTTATCTGAAATGGCCTTCCGGATTGTGCTTATATCGAGGGAAAAATCCGCTTTGCTGTCCGCCAGCCTGACCACGCCATTGTGGTTGTTGATGTAAAAATTATACTCCGCAAAATAGGGTCTGGGTACCACAACTTCATCCCCGGGATCGAGGATGGTCTTCAGCACGGTGTTCAGTCCACCGGCCGCGCCGCAGGTCATTACAATGTTATCCGCGGACACGGCGATACCATGCTCCTTCGAGACCTTATCCGCGACAGCTTTGCGCACCGATGGGAACCCGGCATTGGGCATGTATCCGTGCGCCCCCTTCACGATGTCTTTCGAAAATATCCTCAACGTTTCAAAGAACTTTTCCGGAGGATCAAGATCGGGATTTCCTAGACTAAAGTCGAAGACATTCTCCTCACCGAGCCGGGCTTTCAACTTAATCCCCTCTTCAAACATCTTCCGTATCCACGAAGATCTCTCCATGGATTCTTTGATATAACCCGCGATCGCCATAGTAACGCTCCTGCAATACACCCTCGATAAAATCGGCATCCATCATAGTATCTCTGATGACTATATACCGCTTTTTTACCGAGATAACAGTATAGATACATATCAGAAACAATGGAGATATGAATAATGCAAGAACAAAATGCGCCATGCCATCCGACCTCCAGGATAATTTTATCACCATCCTTCGTAACAATTGATATCAGGTGTTATAAACCGTCCCGCCCATTTTGAAAGAGAACAGGAGGAATCACTATAAAAAATCGATAGCAGAAGGTTTACCGTGGTCGAGTCCCAATTTATTATTGCAATTTAGCTGTTATGCGTATATAATTAATCGAATGAATTTTTTTGCATATATACAATGATTAAACAGGCAACATTCGCCTAGCTCAAGTAATTATATTTGTTGCTAAGCTATTATAATAATTGAATACGTTCGCCCCCGCCGCCTGCGGCGTCGGGGGCGAACGACAATTCTATTATTGCTGATCATTCAATCTAAACAACACGAGGTCCTGTATGAGCGAATATTCCCAATTTGACCATCCCGAGATTCTCTCCTCCCTGTTCCATCCCCGGACGGAAGAAGAACGCTCCCGTACCGGCGAAAACATCATTGAACTCACCATCCCCGTGGAACAAGGGATCAATATCGGCGGAAAGATATTCATCGCAGGAACCCAGTTCCCCTCCATTCTCTTTTTTCACGGCAATGGAGAGATCGTTATTGATTATGACGATCTCGGCCCGCTCTATGTCGACCGGGGATTCAATTTTATCCCGGTCGATTACCGCGGCTACGGCCGATCGAACGGCAGGCCCACCGTGTCATCCATGATGACGGACTGCCATGCCATCTTCAGATATATCAGCACGTGGCTCGTTGACAACGGTTTCCGCGGCGCATTTCTCGTCATGGGCCGCTCACTCGGAAGCGCCGCCGCCCTTGAGCTTGCTTCTCGGCACGCCGACCAGATCGACGGACTCATAATCGAAAGCGGCTTCGCATATGCACTTCCTCTTCTCAGAATCATCGGGGTAAACACCGAGCGCCTGGGTCTTCGCGAAGAAGAGGGATTCCGTAACTGCGATAAGATCATGGCGTTCAATAAGCCGACGCTTGTTATCCACGCCGAGCGGGACCATATCATACCGTACCGGGACGGCCTGAAGCTTTTCGAGTCATCTCAAGCCACGCATAAAAAAATGCTTACCATCCCCCTGGCAGACCACAACACCATATTCATGCACGGTCTGAAGGAGTATCTGGCCGCTGTCAAGGAGCTTGGGCACGCAGTGTCTTCCTGAAAACTCTTGACAGATGATACGCGGGGTTTATTATTATATGTGTTATGCTATTAAATCTTCTAAGGTGCCTCCATGCATGAAAAAATAAAAAACATCTTCTTGCCAGACCGTGATCTATATCCACTTACCTTCTCCGGCGAACTCAACTATCAATGCAGCAGAATCGTTACTCCGGCCGCTTTTTTATGTCTCTTCGCCTGGCTGAATTATGTACCGATCGACAGCCGATTATATCCTGATGAGCCCCTGCTGGTCCATCTCCGCTACGGCCTGACTCTGGTATCGCTGGTCATCATCATCCTCTATTTTGTGCCGTTCTTCAAGAAGCGGGCCATGTGGCTTCTGACATTTCTCGGCATGTATCTGGAACTCGCCGCAGGGATCATTACCGGACTCGCGAAGGGGGACCCGGTTTACATGAGCGGATATATTTTCGTGCTTCTCATTCCCGTCGTAGCACCTCTTAAAAAGTATGTCATCTGGCTGTTAATTATCGCCTCAGTAGCGCTTTTTTATGCGATCGGCATGTCGCAGGGTATGCAGACGGTTTCAGTCCCTGACCGGTCGAGGGTGACGGACCTGGCAACCGCATCATTCATTTCCATGTTTTTTGTTTATGTCCTTGACCGGATTCGTGTTCTGAACTGGCGCAATTCTCGGCAGATCATTGATCAGCAGGCCGCTCTTCAGAATGAAAAAAAACGAATCGAACATATCATCGCCAAAGCGAGGACCCTCGTGACCAACGTGCTTGAGGCTTCATCCATCATGGGCGATTTTTCAATCAAAATAAATGAAACGGTCGCGCGGCAGTCCGATCTGTTCGAGCAAAGCAAGAGCGTGGGAATCGATATCCTCACCTCGTTCCACGAAATAACGATAGAAACCAAAAAGCAACTGGACGCCAGCATTCACGGAATCGATCTCATCGACCGGCTCCGCAAGGAGTTCCGCCATACTGCGGACTCAAGCAAATCGGCCCGCGAAGAGGCGAAAAAATTCATGACCCTGTCCGATCAATGCAATACAAGGCTCGAAAACGCCAGTTCGGTGATCGAGAAACTCCGCGAGGAATCTTCACGCATCGAAGAAATATCCAACACCATCAACGATATAGCCGACAAGACCAACCTCCTTTCCCTTAACGCGTCCATCGAATCTGCACGCGCCGGAGAACACGGCAGGGGCTTCGCGGTCGTTGCGGACGAGATATCTAAGCTGGCCGATACCAGCATCTCGTCAGCGAAAGAGATCGGCGATATCATACGCTTATCGGTGAGCAGGATCAGGGAAGCGTCGGTTCAGATATCAGAGACTTCGCAGTCCCTTCAGGAAATCATCAATTTCCTTGACCTGAACCGCAACTTTCTTAACATGCTGGAAGCACTCATACTCTCCGTTGACACAGACGTCCAGACTCTCATCGGTCATATCGAGGGTTTTCATACATTCTCCAGCCTTATCGACGACCTCGCTGAGAAAAGCGTGAACGAGGTCGCACTCTCTCAGGATATTATCGTTAAAATCGACGTTTTTTACATCCACCTGACCGATATGTCCGACAAGCTTATGAACCTGGCCACAAGCCTGACCGTAAACATGGAAAACTTGCAGAAGACGATACAGTAAGTCACAGTAGCATGAAAATCAGCGGAATTAAAAAGATACACGATTACCTCTACGAAATCCCGATGAACCATAAGCCAGGAATGCGGGTGCCCGCCCGCATCTACGCCTCGCAGAAGCTCATCGAGAACATGGACGACGCAGTTGCGGAACAGCTCACGAACGTGTGCCTGCTGCCGGGCATCATCAAACACGCTCTCTGCATGCCCGACGGTCATTCCGGCTACGGCTTCCCCATCGGCGGCGTGGCCGCCATCGATCCGGATACGGGAGTCATCTCACCGGGAGGCATCGGATTCGACATTAACTGCGGCGTCCGCCTCATGGCGACGTCGCTCACCTTCGAAGAATTGAAGCCGAAACTGAAAACCCTCATCCAGACCCTGTTCAACCGGGTACCCTCCGGCGTTGGCTCGGACGGCCTGGTGCGCGTCAAACAGAACACGCTTGACGAGGCCATGACCCTGGGGGCTCGCTGGGCTGTTCAGAACGGCTACGGCGAAGCGAGCGACCTTGAGAACATCGAGGAAGGCGGCTGCATGAAGGAGGCTGATCCGCGCGCGGTATCCAGCAGGGCCCGCGACCGGGGGAAAGAGCAGATCGGAAGCCTTGGCTCGGGGAACCATTACTGTGAAATCCAAGTGGCGAAAAAAAACAACATATTCGACAGCAGTTGCGCGGAGAATTTCGGCATTACGCGCGACGGCCAGATCATGGTTATGATTCATTCCGGTAGCCGCGGCTTCGGCCACCAGATCGCCACTGACTATTTAAAGAGATTTCTCACTGTTATGGGAAGCAGATACGGACTCTCGATGCCCGACCGGGAGCTTGCATGCGCGCCATTCGCATCCGAGGACGGCCAAAACTATTTCAAGGCGATGAACTGCGCCATCAATTACGCCTTCCTAAACCGGCAGATGATCATGCACTCTGTCAAAAACGTCTTCTGCGACGTTTTCAAAAAAAGTCCCGAGGATCTCGGCCTCCGCCTGATTTACGACGTGTGCCACAACACAGCAAAGCTGGAAGAGCAGATCATAGATGGGAAAGAGAGGGTTATATTGATTCACCGTAAGGGGGCGACCAGGGCTTTCGCACCGGGAATGAAAGGAGTACCCGCCCGGTATCAGAAGACCGGCCAGCCGATACTCATCGGCGGGAGCATGGAAACCGGGTCATACCTGCTGGCCGGCGTACCTACAGCTGCCGAGGCTTTTTATTCCACGTGCCACGGGAGCGGACGCGTTATGTCGCGTCATCAGGCAAAAGGTTCCTTTAACGGCAGGGAGCTCCAGAAGCGTCTTGAAGAGAGGGGCATTTATGTGCTCACCTCTTCGTTCCCCGGTCTCGCCGAAGAGGCTGGCGGCGCTTATAAAGACGTGGACGAGGTGATCGAGGCAACTGAAAAAGGCGGATTAAGCCGCGTCGTGGCAAAGCTCGTTCCCGTGGGCAACATCAAGGGATGACCGGCATGTCCTACGAGATTCTCGACAGCCTCAGCAGGGCCGATATCGCATACCGCGTGCGCGGAAAAAATCTTTCGGAAACTTTTTCAGCCGGCGCGAAAACCCTGGCCTCAATCATGATGCAGAATCCGGAGGATATCAGGCCAGCCACGTCCATCACCATTACCTGCGCGGCGCCGGACGTGGAACTGCTCTATTTTGATTTTCTTTCGGAATTCATCTATTACAAGGATTCCGAGCGAATTATCCTTATTCCGGAAAAGGTTGAAATCTCTCAATCAACTGACGGATATAACCTCGCTTGCATCGCGCGGGGAGAAAAAATTGACCGCGCGCGGCACCGCTTCACCGTTGACATCAAGGCCATAACCATGCATAATCTGAGCGTTATCAGAGAGGATAATGGCTGGTCCGCCACCGTTGTGGTTGATGTGTAGATCTATGAGCCACTCATCTGATTATGATACATCCTCCGGACCTCGTGGAAGAAGAACAGATAATCCTGCTTCAGATAATCGGGATAGGTCCACTCCCAGGGCTGGAACCGCCGGGCGACGTACCGGTACTCATTTTCCAGGTAGACCCCCTTGCGGAGATACATCCGGTGAAAGAATTCTTTGCAGGTGGCCAGATAGACGTTGGACAGTGTCAGATATCCCGGATCGATGTTCACCTTCCTTATTTTATTTTCCGAAAACCTTTTCTCGATCCTGTTTGTGTACAGCTTGATTTCAACAATATCGTCCCGCCATATCAGCTTCCGGAATGAAAGCAGAATTTTGAATTGCGCCGGTCCCATTTCACGGTAATATCTGGTATGAGTAAATGGGATGTTTTTCGTTCGATAATCTATATCCCCGAACTTCCGGTAAAGAATCTTTTCAACGGCTCTCAGGATCTCTTCCGAGTTGAAGATAATGCCGATGAAAAGTTTCGCTCTGGGAGGAATTACCGGCTCAGACATGATACCCCCGCCCTTGGATGATAAACTGCCGCATGTCCTCGGGAAGAGGGGCCTTGAGGCATATTTTTTTCTTCAGTGCGGGATGATAAAAAAGCATCGAACGCGAATGAAGCGCCGAGCGCCTGAATCCAAGCCTCCGTATCAGCTCCGGAGTCGGGCCCGTGTCAATAAACTCAGAGTACAGGCTTTCATCCGCTCCGTAAAGCTTGTCCCCCACTATAGGGAGCCCGGCATGTTTCAGGTGCACCCTGATCTGGTGCTGCCTCCCGATATAGGGTACCGCCTTCAAAAGACTGAACCCGTTAAACGATAACATTCTGAAAAACCTGGTTCGTGCCTCCTTCCGGGCGTCGTGCCGGGCAACCCTCTTGTGTTCAATCACGGATGAATCGTCAGCATCAATGGGCATATCCACCATAAAATCATTGTGGTGCGGTACTCCGCGCACCAGTGCCAGGTATGTCTTTTCAGCCGAATCAAAATTTGCATGAATCTGCGACGCCACCCGCGCGTCCTTTGCCAGCACGATTATCCCGGATGTTTCACGATCGAGCCGGTGCAGCAGGTGGAGTTTCATCCGTAATCGTTCTTGAAGAAATGAAAGGAGCGTGTTATGATAGAACACGCCGGCCGGATGCACGGGGAGATTCCCGGGTTTGTCGATCCCCAGAAGATACTCATCCTCATAGACGATTGCATATCCCTCGTCTACGTCCGGCTCCGCCGCGTCCCGTCCCGCATACGAAATCACATCTCCGGCGTTGATCGTCTTGTTGCATTTTGTGACGACATGCCCGTTGTATGAAATTTTTCCCCGGCTGATCTCTTTCTGCCATTCGGACCTGCTCAAGTAGCCGTATCGCATGGAAAGAAATCGATCAAGGCGAAGCCGTGAATACCGACCCGTTATACGGAATTGATTTAAAAATTTCATGGTTCCTCTGTTAGATATCCATGCACGCGCCGCTGTGTGTACCGCACAGGCAAAAGTCTATTCAACGCCCGGAAATGAAGCATAGTATGCATCTTATTTGATCTTCCGCCAGTCTTTACCCCTCACATCAAGCCCCAGCTGGCCGCCCGGATTCATGATATTGTTTGGATCGAAATGACGTTTCAACGCTCGCAGGACTTCCATTTGATTCCTTCCCAGGTGCTTCTCCATCCACGGTCCAAGCATTTTTCCGACTCCGTGGTGGTGGCTCAAAGACCCGCCGTACCTGTTGATCCGGTCGATGATGCCGTCCTGGAACGCGATGTATTCCCGGATATGTTTCATCTTCGCGATGAAAATGAAATACAGGTTCGTACCCTGGGGATAGAAGTGGGACGCGTGCGTCATGCATATCGTGCGGGGCCGCTTCTTGATGAACTCACGTACGCCCTTGTGGAGATGATGAATATTGTCCCAGGTAACGCCCGTCTCGAGTGTGTCAATCATGATGCCGTAATCCTGAAGGTCCTCGCGCAGGTACGGGTCGGTGTACCGGCCGTGCTCCCATTGCGTGACCGGATACCCGGTGATGTAGAGGGCGCCGAATTTTTTGCATATTTTTTTCACCTGCCGTTTTACATTACGGGCAAAATTTTTCTCCCCTTCAGCCGTGCCGAGGAAAAGGCATCGCTGTAACGGCTTGAATCCCCGAATTCTCATGAATGCGTCGATAATCGTTCCTTCGATGCCGTACAGCTTCAATGCCACGTCCGTCTCTTCCTGATCCGAGATTCTGAACACGGCAGGCATCCCGAATTCGCCCTGAGTTATTTCCCGTGATGCTTCAACCGCAGCATCCCAGGTGGGAAACATGTAGGCAAAACGCTTCCGGTTCTCCGGCATATATCGATAAATCTTCATGGTGAGTTCCACCAGAATGCCGTAACTTCCCTCATTACCCTTCATGATGTCATTTATCTTCGGGCCGGTGGCTGTGGCCGGGTACCCCAGCGTGGCAATCGCACCGGCCGGCGTCACATACTCCTGACTGATGACCAGGGTGTAAGCGTCGCCATAATACGATGAAGACTGTCCCGAACCAAGGGTCGCTACCCAGCCGCCCACTGAAGAGTACTCGAAAGACTGGGGGAAATGACCGCCGGTATAGCGTCTCTTCGCGCCCAGATTCTCGGGCGCACTGTTGAGCATCTCTTCATAAGCGGGACCCAACATGCCCGGCTGCACCCGTACCGTCTGATTAGCCTCGTTTAATTCAATAATGGCATTCATATACTTACTCATAACCAGGGTGACGCCCCTCTTGGAAGGACGCAGGCCGAAATTGACCGATGACCCGCCGCCGTATACGTATATCGGAATCCGGTTCCTGTTGCAGTACGCGACGATTTTCTGGACATCATCCTTGCCGCGCGGGTGCACAACCACATCTGCGGCACGGTCCACAATACCGTTACGCAGCTTGATTGCTTCCTCGGCCGTTTTTCCCGAAGCGTATTTCACCCGCGAATAATCGTCAGTGCTCACGTTGTCTGGGCCGACAATTCTTGTCAGCGCGGAGATATGGCTCTTCGACAGCCCGATCTTATGTCCACACCGGACCGGCTCATTCCCCTCATTGTGCCTTTTTAAAAAGTCGTTTTCGGTCAGATTGAAGGTTTCCTTCATCAATTTGTACAGCCGCTTGTTCGGGTGCTTGAAAGCGTCCGGGGCGCCCCATTTGAATATGGACCGGTATGAACCCGGTATCGGCGGTTCCTCGATCCAGTCCGGCATGAAGAATTTATTTTTTCCTTGTTTTTGTCCCACGGGACCCTCCTTTTCTACCTGCCCTGGCAGATACTGCTCCGTGCTTACCGTGATCACCCGGCTGAGGGATGATAAAGGCCCTCCTCGCTTTCGCGATCTCTTCCGTGATCCTTATCGAACTCCATCTCAGTTCCCTGCCGGCGGTCTGGGCCACAAGACGGAGCACCGCATCGCCGGGATCGCCCAGTGTGCCTATACCGGTCCTCCGGAAAAGAATGTCGTTCAGCGTTCTCGCCAATTCAAAACGAACCGCGTATACCACCTGCGCCAGTATTTCGCCGTCGTCATTGACCGTCCGTGCGAGAGACCTGTTTTTTCGAGCGATCTCCAATACCTGCCGGTACTCGGTCCCATAATTTTTGCCCAGGTACTCCATAGATTTTGCACTGAAATCCCGGTTCTCATTTACTATCGCTTTCAGAAACAATGCCATATCGGGTATTTCACTCCCGTGCAGGTATTCCCTGTCGGTGATGGTGCGTTTCAGCTTTCTATTAATTTTTCTGGAAACTACTTTGAGTACATTTTCGGCGAGATTCCTGCTGGTTGTGTATTTTCCTCCCTCCACAGTGATGAGTCCGGTGAGACCGTCTTTCTCATTGTCATAGATCTCATATTTTCTCGATGATTCATACACGTCTTCGGTCTGGTCTTCCACCAGGGGCCGGAGCCCGCCGTAGAAGAATCGTATGTCTTTGAATGAAAATTTTTTATGCCCGAACGTATCATTCACTTCGTCGAGAAGCTCCTGTATCCGCGTTCCCGTCACGCGGTAATCATCGGGCCTGCCGATATATTCCTTGTCGGTTGTGCCTATCAGCGAATGGCCGCGCCAGGGGATGATGAATAAATGCCGGCCTTTCGCCGTCATGGAAGTTACGACATGATCATTCACCAGCTTTCCGGTAATGATATGTATTCCCTCTGATCTGCGCAGCCGTTCCTCGCTAATCTCCTTTTTCGCAAGCCCCAGCACTATGTCCGCCCACGGCCCGCCGCAGTTCACCGTAAGCTTTCCCCGTACTGCTAACTTTTTACCGGTTATGGCATCGCGCACCCTGATCCCAGCTACGCGGTGGTCGTCTGTGAATATAAAGCCTTCAACCTCGGCATAATTTGCCACCTGTACGCCGTACGATACCGCTGATTTAATAAACGCCAGTGTTAACCGTTCAGGGAAAATACTGATACAATCGTAGTATACGGACGCTCCGGTGAGGCCTTCCTTTTTCACGTTAGGTTCCAGTTCAATTACTTTTTCCTTATCAAGCGTCCTGTGCAGGGGAATTCGTTTGCTTTTATCCCACGTGCATCCCTTGTCAAAGGAAAGGATATCGTACAGAATCATACCCGCCTTGATAACCCATTTGGTGTTGGTTATTTTCAATGTATTGGTAGTCACCATGTTTGGAATCGGATAGACAAAATTAGGGGCGATGTTCTCCATAATTTTACGCTCTCGCAGTGACTCTCTCACGAGACCGAATTCCATAGTTGCCAGGTACCGCAGGCCGCCATGGATGTGTTTTGAGGTCGCCGCTGATGTTGCGCCGCCGAAATCGTTCTTCTCTAACAGGGCGACCCTGAGACCTCGACAGGCAGCATCGTATGCTACAGCGGCGCCGGTAATCCCACCCCCGATAACAATAAGATCAAACGTTTCTCCAGTGTATTTTTCAGTGAAGCGGTTCATACATATACTCCCGATAAAAAATAATTTAGCATATGCCCCCGCCGCTGTAGGCGGCGGGGGCATATCTGGTATTATTATTGTGATATTCAACAATTATATTTCTATTTAACCTGTAACACGCAACCATTTCCTATGAGATACATCCAAAACAATTAATATTTAAATAGTTTTTTAATTCACCTCGCTTTTTAATTTTTTTATAAAAAAAATATTTTTATTGCTTTATTTCATAATATTTTGTTAACTGCACAACATAAATAAATCTCATTTAATTATTTATCTCTCGTCAGTTTTTGTTTTAAGTTATTTAATCTTTGTTTAAATAGACATAATATTTTAAGACAAAAAAATTGAAAAAAATTTATAAAAAACATCCCGCCCGGGTGGATTTTTAATAAATAAACATTAGTGAAACGTGGTGTTATGTAAATGAAACAAGTGCTTGTAATTGTAGGTATGGTTTTAACGGCGATCGCATTACTTCTTCTCCTTCCCATGTGAGATGGCGATTGTAGTGTTGAAATACTCCCAGGGCCGCCATAGCCGGGTGAGAAGTGTTTACGATCTATCCTAACAGGACTGATCTTTTACAATACTTCCCCTTTGCATGGTCCGCCTGGACCACTGTCATTATTTTTCATACTGAATAACCTTGCCTTTCACGTGAAGAATTTCGACCATCCCGACGATCCAGTATTGCCGTTCAAGCCAGGTCTGCACTTCAATAAGATTATCGCCGCGCAAATTGCCGATCGCTTCATTCACAGCCCTGTCATAATCAATACGCGGAGTAACCGGGATTATCCAGAGGAGATTAAAGCTCGAGCTCTGCCCTTCAGAATCGCCGAGAATCCGGTATTTGGTATTCTCAATTATTCTCGCCTGTGGCTCCAAGCCTACATTCCTAACTTGTTTGCTCAGGCATCCGGGTATCGAGCAAGTGATGCAGATAACAGAGAGAAGATAAGCGTATCGTCTTAAGATTCGTTTGTTTCGCATACGGTTATTTTGTGCCCCAAGCGATATTATCATCCTTTCATCCTCTTGGTTCATTTTACCGGCTTAACAGGATTTTTCTCCGCATCGGCTTTACCATGTCCCTTCTCAAAGGCCACGGCCTCTCCCTCAATTACCACGTAATGCAGGGCAAAGAACAGGAACCACCATGTCTTTTCATAACAGGAAACATTAATGAGAGCGTCTCCACCGTTTTTCTTGAGGGCGTCCTGAATCGCTTTTTCAATATCCGGCCTCCCTATCATCCATACCCCAAATAGCGACCAGGTGCGGTTTGATCCGGTGGCCGGGCCGTAATTCATGATGATCTTCTTATCATGCATCGGCGTCGTAGACGAGGTAACCGTCACGGGCGTGGTGATGCATGAAGTCTGAACTCCCACCATAAGCGCTACAATAAAGGCGAAAACTGTTCCTGCGGCGCGCTTCATCGTATTTCTCCTTGCATAATCAGAATTTAATCTCAACCCCAAAGTTTGGAAGCAGTGCCAACGTGCTACCGAAGGAAGACCGCTTCGGATTCTTCGCTCCCAGATAGGGAAGCCGGAAATCCCAGCTCTCCATCACTATAGGACGGCTGTTGTACACGTTTATAATTTCTATATAGATGCTGACGTATCCCCATGAATAGTTTGTGG
>Ga0154692_174_pt2 | contig 16961 bp, 13 predicted proteins | sample Rifle2008BG13ft_FD_116121 | JGI IMG/M metagenome (GOLD analysis project Ga0154692, IMG submission 116121) | Spirochaetes bacterium RBG_13_51_14
ATCGGGGCCGTGCCGTCGGATCTTTTCGGCCTTGCCGGTCATGATGTTTACCACGGGGTGAAGGTCCTTCCCGCCGGTGAGGGCCAGCTCGACCGCCTTGAGGAGATTCAGGTTGTTGTCCACGGTTCCTGAGCGGTCGTTCCCTGCCATGGTGTTTTCCAGGCAGCCCACGGGAGCGTAATCGTGCACGGTGCGGCTGTTGATGAGATGGTCGAGCCCGGCTTTTTTCGCTTCCAGCATCATCCCGGCCATGGATCGCTCGTCGAAGTTCAATAAAAAGGGCGCGCCCTGGCTCGTGGAGATCATGTCGATGACTTTATCGAGAAGCCGGTCCGGGCTTCCCCGGTGGAGGCGGACGTTGGGTTTCGGCTCCAGGATCGGAGAGAGCTCGTCGATGACCTCAAGCATGGCGTAGGTCAGGTCGTTGGTCATGTCAACGCCGTCCTTGCCCATGCCGGCGAGGGTGATGAGCTGGCCGAATCCGGAGGTGATGCCCTGGTTTCCGGTGCGGATCATGGCGTCGTATGCGTGGTTGCAATGGATCCAGAAGCATCTGAGTATCTCCTTGCCGAACTCGCGGTCCATGCCTTCCGACAGCGACTTTTCCCAGTAGGGGAACAGGTACTGGTCGATTCTTCCAAAGGAGACCCCCGGGCCGGGATAGTTTTCGTCGCTCATGATGAGCATATGATTGAGCCACAGTGCCTGCACCGCCTGCCAGAAATTTTTGGGCGGCTCCCAGGGAACCCGATCCAGGTTCTCAGCCATGTGAACAAGCTCGTTTTTCCGATTGGCATCCCGTTCCGTATCGGCCATGGTTCTGCAGAGCGAAGCGTATTTCGCCGCCAGATAGCGCGGCATTGTGGCTGCCGTCATCATGGCGCGGAGCTGGGCGCCCCGGGGGCCGTTATGCTCCCGCGGGGGAAGCGCGTTGTATCGCGCCACCAGGTCGGCATGAATGCCGCGCCAGCCCAGCTGGAGCGTTCGCGGGTGGTCCGGAATAAGGTGGCCGCTCGTGGCGCCGGCGTTGCCGTAGCCGTGATCGTGGAACCAGGTAACCATGGACCGGGCCCCTTTATCGCCCAGAATCATCCGATCGAATTCCCCGCTTTCTTTTTTATTGAGACAGAGCGAGCACTGCACGTTGAAGCGCCCGCCGGCGATAAGGTCGCCGGGGAGAATTTCTTGCGGGAGATAATTCACCATGACCTCCTTGGTGAACCAGGCGCGGCGTTCGGGCAGGCTCCATGACCAGAAGTCGGGATGGAGCCTCACGTCCCGGGCTGAAAGCTTGTAGGATGAGCGGATGGTCTGCTGGAGCATGTAGGTTTCGGGAACGATATAATATGACATCTCGTTATAGACCGTGTCCCAGGGCGTTCCCGTGGTCCAGGCGGTGTGCTCATTATTCCAGGCGCGCTCCGTTCCGCGGAAGTAATAATTCCTGAGCCACTCTATTCGTTCTGAAAGGTCTTGAGGAGTCTTAATCATGAGTTTTTTTTGTCCGGCCGGCTTCATGTGGTCCTCCTTGCCTCTGTTTGCTAGATGTAATATATCTTTTTTTGTATGATCAGTCAAGCTAACTTTTGGAATCGTTTTAAAGTGAGACAGGAGGGCAGTGTTGATATCAGAAGGGATTAGTCAGAAGGCACGGTTCTCTTTTTTTGAATCCTCTTCACCAGCACCACCTGCGAAAGATTGTTTTTCTGACAAGCGTCGCGATCGAAATAAACCATGTCCCATGATCTTTTTTCCTGGCCGGTAATTTCAAGGAACCGCGGAAAATCGAGCCACCGGTAGTAGGACACGGTGAGGGTGTCGTCCCGTATCTCCACGTCGGTGAAGCCCCAGGAGAGCTCACCGTAGACATGATAGTTATCGGTAGGCTGGTCATACCGGTACCGTCCCGGGGCCGAATCACGGCCGTGGAACCAATCCAGCCAGCGCCGTTCCGGCCGGTCCATGATGTAGGAGTCAAGGTGCGATCCGCCGGTGCCGGCGACTATGTAGAGGGTGCCGCCCCAGTCGGAATCAGGGTCTGCGTGGAAGCTGTCGAAGATATGGTCATGGCCGGAGATGACACAATCCACCTTGAATTTTCGGAACAGCGCGAAATACTGCTTTATGAGGATTTCGTTCGTTCCGTAGTCGCCGGTTGACAGGATGGGCACATGGATGGCGGCGATAAGCCATTTCCCGCCGCTGTTCCGCGCCAGGTCGTCCCGCACCCACTGATATTGCTCCTTCCCGGTGCTGAGCACCGGGCCGTCCAGGCTCATGCCGGGGCCGTCAAACGGGTGGATGGATATAATGTGCGCGCCGCCGTAGTCGAGCGAGTAATAATCGGACTGGCCGTAAAAGTAGCGGAAGTTGGCGCCGCCGTCTTCAAGCAGTTCATGGTTGCCCGGGGTTACCACGCCGGGGATCGATCCCGCCTGTCCGTCCGATGAAAAATGGCTGTGCCACGCGTCAAGGTCTGCGCCGGTGCGCACCATGTCCCCGGCGTGGATCATGAAGGCCGGCCTCTGCCCGATGGATTCGTACCATGCAGCAGCCGCCTGCAGAACGTCCCGGTAATAGGAGTGGCTGTTTCCGCCCGTTCGCGTGTTTCCGGTGTCCGCGACGCACAGGAACCTGAAGCCCTCCCCGTTTCCTGCTGCCGGACCGGTGTGGAAAGAATAAATCCGCTCGCCCCACTCCGGGATCTGGTAATAGTAACGGGTTGACGGCGAGAGCCCGGTGAGGTGGAACTCGTGACGCCGCCCGTCGCCGAAGGCTTCCCGTGTCCGATACATGAGCGCTGGGATCGGGGTTGGCCCGTATCGGATCTCGGCCGGCTTCTGTTTCAGCACCGGGTCAAAATACCATACCGCCATGCCGGATGAGGCGTCCGCCCGGAGCTTATGGAAGGGGCCAAACCGGATTTCAGGGCCAACCCGGGCCCAGAATAGCTCCCGTGCGGAGGGCTCATGCCTGGAATCAAGCAGATGGCACTTGTTCAGGCAGGTCAGCGCCGCGGTGCAGAAGAGGATCGCCATAAGGCCGGTGACGATCTTCATCTGGAACGGCTCCTGATACAGTACCTTTTTCTTCACCTTGACGGACCAGTACAGTACGGGGATGATATTCAGGATTATCATGATTACGCACACAGCGAACAGGAGAAAGGGATAGTACCAGTAGGAGGTGTGAAAATAGATCGCGATGATGTCAATTCCTGCTTTCTGGATACAGAGTAACAGAAACGATACTCCGGATACGGCGAAAGCAAGGTGGATGACGACCCACCGGAGCGGTCCGGGATAGGCTGCGCCGCTGTCCCTCATTGAAAAGAAACCCCATGAGAAAAATGTTTGTGGATATATGAAGGGCGCCGACGGGAAGGTTTAATCAAGAAAAATTTTTTATCGCCAAAAAATATTTGATTTATTACTATATAAGTAGCCATTGTGCCAAAAACAGGCGCTCCTCTCAAAGGGATTATCCTCCCTCCCGGGCGAAAGAGTGGCGCACATTGACTTTTATAGAGAAACGGCAGCCGTGTCTTACAACGAATGTTTATCATACTTTATCATATTATATCATACCCAAGGAGCAGCACATGATGGACAGCACTCTTAAAAAAAGTTTCTATTATTTAGGCATTGTCGCGGCTTTATATGTTTTCTTCTATTACATTCTCCCGGTCGTATTAAAGATACTGGGCTTCGCCTTTAAGGCGGTTTTTTATGTTTTCATGTGGGCGGCCATAGCCTTCGTCATTATACTGTTTATTGCGCATATCGTTAAGATAGCAAGAAAAGAAATATAATTGCGCCGATCGTTATTGTAATGCCGCACCATGCCCCATTATAAGCGTTATGCTGTATTCATGCTAATAGTGATCTCTGTTCCAGGGGGAGAAATGTCCGTGCGAGGGGATGTCGGCAGGCGGAACGCCGGGCGTTTTCCTTGATTATTAATGTTGTTGATTAATAGCCGTTATTTTTAACAATGGGTTTTCAGGACCGTTCATGCAAAGAATGGACATCAAAAAGATAGAAAAAATCGCACTGATCCTCTTCATAAGTCTCACCGTGCTGGGTGGGATCATGTTCGGGTATGTCACGTCGGAGATAAAGAATTATTTCGGCATTGACAACCTGAAGGCCTTTCAACCGAACATAACGACCCGTCTCTATGACGTCAACGGAAAGGTGATCACCGAGTTGTTCCAGCAGCGGCGTTATCCCGTCTCCTTCGAGGATATCCCGCCCTGCCTCATCAACGCCTTCCTGGCAGCGGAGGACCAGGGTTTTTACGATCATTTCGGCATAGACATACCGGCCATTGTGCGGGCCATGGGAAAGAACGTGCTAGCGTCGCTGAAGGCGGGAAGGCCGGTTATCGCGCAGGGAGGCTCAACCATCACCCAGCAGCTGGCTAAGCGGCTTTTCACCTCCGGCGAGCGAACCGTCGCCCGCAAGATTCTGGAGGCCATTCTGGCCCTGCAGATTGAGAAGCGGTTCACCAAGGAAGAAATACTGGAGATGTATTTCAACCAGATATATTTCGGACACGGGTGCCACGGCGTGGCGTCGGCCGCCAGGTTTTTCTTCAATAAGGACATCAGGCATCTATCCGTCATCGAGAGCTCGGTCCTGGCGGGCCTTCCGTCACGACCAAACGGGCTGTCCCCGATCAAGTATCCGCGCCGCGCCGTCGCGAAAAACCGCGATATCCTGAATCGGATGGTCGATGAGGGATATCTGTCGGGGGAAAAGGCCCGGCTCCTCTACGATCAGTTCTGGCCCGGTTTTGTGGAATCGATCATCATGGATTATCCGACAAAGACCGCCCGCTCCAAGGCCGAAGATCGGGCGCCCTATTTTACCGATTACGTGCGGCAGATCCTCGTTTCACGGTTCGGCGAGGACATGGTATACAACGATGGCCTGAGCGTGTACACGACGCTCGATCTGCATGAGCAGGAAGCCGGCGAAACCATTCTGAAAGACGCTCTGGAACGGCAGGACGTGGTGTCGGTGAACGCCAACGAGAGCAGCACCGCCGTGATGGAGATGGGGTTGGTGGATTCATATGACGGCCTGAGGATGATATTCCCCCTCGCGCCCGTCACCATCAGCCGCGAGGGCGAGACCGTCTTCAACCAGATGATGGTTGACGAGCTCCTCGATTCCGTCGAGATCCTCACCCTCTTCTCGGAGGCCCCCGGGTGCAGCAGGGCGCTTGAAGCATACCATTCCAAGCTCATGGGAATTTCAACGAATATGAACGTGGAAGGCGCCCTCATTTCCATTGAGCCCTTCAGCGGCTATATCCGGACGATGATCGGCGGGTCGACATTCGAGGTGCAGAATCAATATAACCGGGCCGTGCAGGCGAAGCGGCAGCCGGGTTCGGCCTTCAAACCCTTCGTGTACGGGGCCGCCATAGCGAACAAGATCATCACCACGGAGACCTTCCTGCCCGATGCCCCCATTCTGGAAGTGGACGCCATCGGCAACACCTGGACGCCCGGCAACTACGAGGGAGAATACCGGGGCCTGGTGCCGGTGAGCAAAGCCCTGTCTGCGTCGCTCAACGTGGTTTCAGTGAGGCTCTATGACCTCCTGGGGCCTGACAAGATTATAGATTACGCATCGAGAATGACCAAAGCTCCACCGACCGGTTTCGGCGCGACCCCCTCGCTGGCGCTGGGGACCACGGAGCTGACACCGTTTGAGATGGCCACCGGATTCGCGATCTACGCCAATCGGGGCAAGGACGTGATCCCGTTCGCCGTCCGCTATGTCGTGGACCGGGATGGTATTGAGATCGCGAACATTGAAGGAGAGGTGGGGGAGATACTCGCGCATAAGGCGAAGAACGGCACCATACAGGTGATATCGGAAGACGTCGCCTGGATCCTCACGCAGATGTTGATGGGGGTAATCGACCGCGGCACCGCGTCGGAAGGAATTCGGATCAAGGGCGGATACACCAAGAAGGGCGCCGGAAAGACCGGCACCACATCGAACTGGTCGGACGCCTGGTTCTGCGGGTATACGCCCGATATCTCGGCGGTTGTCTGGGTCGGATACGACCAGTCGTACCTGTCCCTGGGCAAGAACCAGGCGGCTGCGGAGGTCGCTGCGCCCATATGGGGCCGGTTCATGAGCGAGATATACCGGGGAAGACCTGATCCGGAATTCCCGCCAAAGCCGCCCGGCGTGTGCCAGTTCGAGAACGGATGGGGTCTGGAGGGAGCTAAAACCCAGTACTATGACACGGAGGGCGACCATGTCATGAAATCGGTGCTGGAGCGGTATATGGAGATCGAGGGTCTCATTGAAGAAAAGAAACAGTAGCTCTCCGCTTGCCTGCAGTCGTCCCGGGCCCGGCTCCCGGGGGGCCGCAGAGCATGCCACAGCGTGTTTTAGCCGATTGGTGCAGCGGCACATAAGAAATAATAGCGAAAAGAAGGTAGTGATACTTTCGGAAGCCTCGGATTAATGCTGTTTATACGGTGTTATACGGGAAAGGAACCAAAAAAAAGGATTTTTCACTAAATTTTTTTTTATCATTGGCGGTTTCCGGTAGAATTATTCTTGAAATTATTAAATTTTATGGTATAATTCATTTCAATTTCAGAGAACGTGAGAATGCGCCAACGCGGCAGCCGGCGCTGAGGGAAGCGCTACCGGATCTGTATAGTCGCAATACGATTATTTAATTTGAGAGGATGAAGGATAGGAAGGTATGTATAAGGTCGGTGACAATATCGTCTACCCCATGCACGGGGTGGGCAGAATTGAAGCCATCGAAAAGAAGGTCGTTTTAGGCAAACGCAGCGAGTATTATATAATAACTATCTTGAGCAGCGGCATGAAGGTGATGATCCCGGTTAAAAATGCTGATCAGATAAGGATACGGAGCATCATACCAAAAAAGGACGTAAAGAAGGTGCTGGGCGTACTCGCCAAAAATGAAGTGAGTTCGGTGGACGATTGGAAGGAACGGTATCAGAATAATATCGATAAAGTCAAGAGCGGTTCTATTTATGAGGTATCAGAAGTGGCCCGTGATTTATACCGCAGGGGACGCGAAAAGGAGCTCTCCATCATGGAACGGAAGCTGTATGAAAACGCGTATCAGCTGGTAACTCATGAAGTTGCCCTGTCTAAAAACATCGACCTTGAGGAAGCCGGCAACCTGGTTTCCGAAGCCATTTCTACCCATCATCCGAAGAAAAAGTGAGATATCCTCCGGATTTCGTCCGTGACTATAAACGATATGAGCCTGCGCATACCGGACGGCGCCGTCCTGACGCATGCCGCGGCTTCGGTCTTTGAAATAACGGCTTATTCTGAAATAATCAACCTATCGGATGCAACAGATTTCGTATATAAAGGAGCACGTCATGATTATTTTTTTTAGAACAGTATTCATAGCACTTTCAATGCTATTATCCTCGCTCTATTTTGTCGACAGGCCCTATTCTATGATTCTGACCGCCGCCGTTGCCGGCGTTGTCGCGCTGCTCATTCTCATCCTGGTTGAATACGTGCTGCATACCTTCTCCGCCAGGATGTTCGCTGCTGCGATAATCGGTCTTATCATCGGCTTCACGCTCGGCCACCTGATAAATCTCGCGTATGGAGCGCTGAACATTACAGTCCTGGACCAGTTTTCGCATATCATCACGCCCCTCATATATCACCTCTCCGGCTTTTTCGTGATGATGTATTTCATCATCAATTACGATGAAATAACTTTCCTGGACAAGATCGTCTCCCCGGAACTCCAGAACGCGGATGAGAACATGTCGTACAAGATACTCGACACCAGCGTCATTATCGACGGCAGGATCGCGGACCTCTGCGACACGGGATTTATCGAGGGCATCCTCGTGATCCCCAACTTCGTCTTGAACGAGCTTCAGATGATAGCGGATTCGGCCGATTCGATCAAGCGGAACCGGGGCCGGCGGGGCCTGGATATCCTCAACAAGATGCAGAAAGACCAGACGATCATGGTGAAGATAACGGATATGGATTTCGCCGACATCAGCGAGGTGGACGCCAAACTGGTGAAGCTGGCGAAGATCATGAGCGCCAAGGTCATCACCAACGACTACAACCTGAACAAGGTGGCAGAGTTTCACGGCGTCCCGGTGCTGAATATCAACCAGCTCTCCAATGCCCTGAAGCCGGTGGTGCTGCCCGGCGAGGATATGCGGGTCGCCCTCATCAAGGAAGGAAAGGACGTCAACCAGGCCATCGGGTACCTGGATGACGGCACCATGGTCGTGGTGGAGAACGGCCGCAAGAGGCTGAATGAGGAGGTCGACGTCACGGTCACCTCGGTCCTGCAGACGACCGCGGGAAGGATGATATTCACCCGTCTGAAAGAAAACTGATGCCGCGGTTCCGCCATGAGACTGATAAACGAGGTCACCGTCGTCATCAAAAAGAGGAGCTTTCCCAGCTTTATTGACGAGCTGTACAAGCGTGATTGCGATCTTATCGAGCTCAAGCATATCGAGGAGACCGGGGAGGGTTTCCTCTACACCCTGCGGATTGCGTCAACCACCGCGAAGCGGTTCGATGAATTCATGACCATCATCGGCAGCGCCGGGGAAAAATACAAAATCATATCCGTGCAGAACGTGATCGAGGACCGCGTGGCGGGCGGTCTGATCAACGTGGCTGGACGGATGCCAGTTGAGAACACCGCCGATTTCAACACGGCGGTCCTGGGCGCGGCGGATTTCATTCGCGAGAAGGTAAAACAGGAAGGCGGTGCCCGGTACACCGGGATCGGGAGGAACGTGGGGATTCTGTGCGGCATCAAGGCTGCCGACGAGGCGGAGCGCGGACACCTGCTGCAGGAGTTCACGGGGGCCGAGCGGGACGCCGTCATTCTCCATCGATTTACGGGTCTCAACGGGTATCCCCTGACGGTTCGGTTCGATCATCCCGAGGACTTGATCAAAGTGGTCAAGAGAATCGAGGGCAATTTTTCAGCCGTGCGGGTCATACGCATCGACGAGGCGACCATTATGCTCTATGACCTGCTCTTTTCAGAGATCGCGATCCCGGTCATATCGATGGAGCATGACGACATACCGCTCCTCCTGCTGATTTTCATCATCAAGCTCATGATGAAATACCGGTTCAAGGCCGAAGAAACGACCGTGGGATTCGTGGGCATCGACCTGAGCGCGGTGCGGCTGACGCGGGTCCTGGACAAGATCGGGTTTCGCCGGGTGCTCGGCTTCGACCAGGCCGAGAAGGCGCTTCTGGCGCTTGAAAACCATGGCGGGCTCGCCACCACTGCGGAAAACATCTTCAGCAACGCCGATCTCACCATTCTCATGAAAAATAATTTCGACCGCGACGAGTACCTGAAAATCCGCCCCGGGCAGCTCGTCATATCCTTCCTGGACGATGAAGACCAGGAAATGGACGCGCTATCGGGGACGGGCGTGCGCGAGTTCATTTCGGGGGGCGCGCATCACCTCGCGGCGCTCTTCCCGGGAATCATGCGCGGCGTTATGGACGCGGGCGCGCATACCATCCCTGATGCGAAGATGGTTGATTACGCGAAAAAGCTGGTGGGCCTCATGTCGGATACTTTTGAATTTCCGAACCTTTTCGGCGACGTGCACGAGAAGGTCCGCGCGATCATCGCGGCAGATGCTGCAAAGCCAGCTACCCCTGACGGCAGGATGCCGTAACAACACCGGCTGTTATAGCCCCTGGCGCTACGGCCCGGTGTTTTTGCTACTGTCGTGGCGGGGTGGGTGACCAGGGGCTGGTCGTGCAATGTTGAGAGGAGACGAGGCCTTCCCGGCCTCTCCTCCTCGCGCTCCTCCTCACCGGGTCCCTCAGGCGGCGGGACTGCCTCCGGGGTGAACTCGGCTCGCCCACTATGTGGGACTCGCCTCAGACACCACCCCGATCAGTGTCCGCCCTTCGGGCGGACGTTTTGAGGGCTTGTTTCTGGAAAAATATCATTGACATTATAAAATATTGTGCTTAGGCCAGTGGAGGAAACACGTTTCGTCTTGAATATAGTTTAGAGTGTATATAAAGATGCAGGATTTCGTTGATTTGCAGTTAGCCGCAATGGAGTTGCTTAATATATATTGAAGTAATAAATTACATTTTTTCATTATACAATTGAATATGTATTGACATATGGTATATTATATGTATATATTTGTACATGGAATTTGAATGGGACGAAATTAAAAACTCTGAAAATCTTCAAAAGCATGGTATTACATTTTTTGATGCACAATTAGCTTTTTTCGATCCCAGGAGAGTAATTGCTATTGACATTAAGCATTCAGCAAAACAAGAAAAACGTTATTTTTGCTTTGGGAAAATAGATGATAATATTTTAACCGTCCGATTTACCATGGATCCAATAAAATTAGAATTATTGGAGCAGGTTATTGGAGAGAAGGGAGAAGAAAATATGAAGAAAAAAATAATTTATAAATCTGCACCAAAAAATATATCTGATGCAATTATTTCTTCCAAAATAATCGATGATTTTTTACCGGCACCTGAAAAGTTATTAAAAAAAGATCATACCATAAAAATTACTATTCTTCTAAGTAAAAATAGTATTAATTTTTTTAAAGAAAAAGCAAAAAAAGTTGGTGTCCCATACCAAACTATGATAAAAACTGTTCTTGATAAATATACATCTCATTATCAGAATAATAAATAGCAAAGTTACGGTGGCTAACAGGCCCCTGACGAATAAATAGTTGGTCACAAAGTGTTCATCCCCCGTTATTGAGAATACTGCAGGGGATGATAAACAGCGGGTGAAGGTTGTCTATGCTTGTAGACGAATCATGAGTCTCACTAACAGATTAATCTAAAGCCCTCATCCGACAAGAGTCATTAGGCATAATGAGCCTCGATAGGAGAATGGAAAGTAACCGGCTATCTGTTTGTCATACAGCATACGGATAATGTCCGAAAGGATGAGCAATATGCTACATGTAGGAATTGATCTATCCAAAAGAAAGAAAAAAGCAGCGGGAAAGCCATCGTCGCAGCTGCCGGAAAGCTTGTTATGATAATTTGCATCAAGGACAGCATAACCACAATGGCCGTAAAGAACCGGCCACTGCGGCTATGCGCGGAACGTTACACGCAAGTGTGATCCCCAATTTTTTCATTATAAACTTATTATTTTTTCCTTGACATTTCATTAATAAATGACTATAATTATAGTCAGCATATGTCAAAGTTAAAATACAACATATTCTATTCAGACGAAGTATTTTCTCATTTGTTATCTATTGATAAAAAATATTGGCCACAAATAAAACATAAAATTATAGAACAACTTATTCATGAACCAGATACTGAAACAAGAAATCGAAAACCATTATCAAATCCTCCGATAGATGATCGTTGGGAACTGAGATTTGGGCCTCAGAATTGTTTTAGAGTATTTTATAAAATTGATTATCATAACAATGAAGTGCTTATTCTAGCTATAGGCGTCAAAATTAAAGAAAAATTATATATTGGTAAAAAGGAAATAAAATTATGAAAATAGCATCAGTTGCTGAAATAAAATCCAAATTGAGTGAATATATTAATGAATCTAAAAAAGGGGCCGTTGTTATTACAAAAAATGGAAGGCCTGCTGCTGTATTGGTTTCTGTTACGAGCGATGAACAATTAGAGCAAATTATTCTGTCTCAATCAAAAATGTTAAAAAACATATTAGATAAATCTGAAAGGCAAATTGCAATAGGCCATAAAATAAAACATAAAGAATTTTGGGAAGAATTAGAAAAAAGATAATAAAATGGAACCTCACAACTGCGTATTACACGCGGTAAGTGCTCTGTTCCTCGGCGTAAGGTATAGCGCCTGCGGTTGTTGGGCCTCGCGCTTATCCCGCCAGCAGCGGCGAGGATTTGGGGAGGATTTTGAGCGCACCTTGCCGGAGGGGCGCTCGGAAAACCACCTGAGGCGGCTTCGGCTATGCTTGAGACGTCTGTGTGCCATGTCAAATAATTAATAGAGAGGAATCACGGTGTCTCATTTAAAAAAATATCAATATAAAGATTCATTAAAATTTAATGCGCGCATTTATTTACATTACAAATTCGGCACGAATAAATATCCGTGGCCGTTGTGGGTTTTTGATAATATTAAAAAAGGAGAGAATCTGAAAGTTCTGGAAATCGGCTGCGGGAATGGGTTGTTATGGAAATTAAACGCGAACAGAATTCCTGAAAACTGGGAGATTGTATTATCTGACTTCTCTGAGGGCATGTTACATGATGCAAAGAAGGTCATTGGGAATAGTATACATCATATTTCATATGAAGTTGTTAATATTGAAGATATTCCATATGAAGATAACACCTATGATATAATAATAGCAAACCACATGTTGTATCATGTCCCACAGAGAAGAAAAGCTATATCAGAAATACATAGGGTTTTAAAGAAAAATGGAATATTTTACGCAACAACAATGCGCAGCAGCTACATGAAAGAAATGATAGAAATAATTAAAGATTATAAATCTAAGCCTCGTGACGGATTTGAACTGAATCCTGTGATAAATAATTTTTCAATAGAAAATGGGGAAGAACAATTAAGAGAATTTTTTGATGATGTAATTTTAAAAATTTATGAAGATTCATTAATGATAAATGAGGCGGAACCTTTCATAAATTACGTTTATTCATGTAATGACATGAATCAGGAAAGAATGATATTAAATGAAAGTGAGAGACGCGGTTTTTTAGAATTTGTAGAAGATAAAATACGGAGAAATAATACTATTATAGTTCCTTCAGATTTTGGATTATTTATCAGTCAGGATATTATTTAACACTGGCGCATCGTACAGTGCAGCCGCTTCGTAAACAGCGTAAGCCTGTCACCCGCACTTGTCCCGCCGACTGAGGCGCTGTGTCTACACCTTGAGAATGTATATGGAACAGGTCCCCTATTCGGTCACCACGATCCAGAGCAGGTTGCTGTATCGGAAGAACCGATACCAGGCGCTCCCTCCTGCGGACCGAGAAAACCGGCGCACCGCGAGCTCGTCCCCGGACCGGGAAAGATCGATCTTTTCAAAATCGCCGTAGGGGGTGTTGATTTTCTGATTGTCGCCGGCGACCTCGTAATTTCCCCTGGCGTCGACGATGAATGACTGTTTCCCGACCAGTTCACGTATTTTCCTGATGTCGACCAGGAGGATGAAGATCCCCGGCATGGTGTTTCCGCCGCTCACCTTTGACGACACCGCGATATGGCGCTCCGGGTCGGCCGGCAGAGAGAAGGCGCCGGAGATGTAGGGGACGGTGTCCCGGTTGGCGAGGCAGTCTCCGAGAGCGGTTCCCGCCCGCGCGGTCCAGCCGAAGAGCCCGTCGTTGTCCATGGTGTATACGACCGTACCGTCATGGTTGACCAGGATGAAGTCGGAGTACACACCTTCCGTGACCGACTTGATCATGGCGGTGATCGATTCCCGCTCGAGCAGATAATACTTTTTCCCGCCGTTGTCCATCCTGCGCAGATGGGTCAGGTTTTTGATCAGGTCCCGATCGATGATGACCTGCTTCGCTTTTTCAAGGTCGGATTCGCAGAGCCGGAAGAAGTCCCTCAGCGGCTCGACGTCGATGCGGCCCGGCGTTGTCAATGAAGCGCAGGAGGCCAGGATGGCGAACAGCATGAATGGGATTGATTTTTTCATTGATTCTCTTTTTGTTCGATATCAATACTATGTTCGGCCGTTTTGTGGCTTATGGGTAAGCAAATTCTGTGCTTCTGACCGAGGCGGGCATGTGTTACAACACCGTCATTCCCGCGTATGCGGGAATCCGCTGTTGCTACAACGTCTGGTAGGTATTTTCACATTTGTGCCACTGACCGTGGCGTGGTAGGTGACCAGGGGCTGGGACAGGCTTGGGCATAATTCATTCAAATAATACCCAATTTGAATGAATAAATAATATTATTTTATTGACATTTGCTTTCATTTGTATTATATTATACTAATTATTTTATAAGGATAAAAGTTATGCCCAAAACTGTTACATTACGAATTGATGATAAATTACTCGATAGATTTAAGCATCATGCAGAAATGGAAAATAGATCTATTTCAAATTTTATTGAAACCGCAACATTACGGTATATCGAAGAAACAGAATTAGTTGATGAATTTGAAATGTCTGAAATATTACATAATGATAAATTATTAAGAAGATTAAAAAAAGGAAGTGAAGACGCTCGCAAAAAGAGGGGGCGTTTTGTCTAAATATAAAATATTCGAAACCAATCGTTTTTTAGATGATCTTGAGGATGTTGGGTCTAATCTTAGAAAAAAGATATATAATAAAATTCAAAATTATGCATATCCTCAACTTAAAATAAATCCTTATTATGGGCAAAATATAAAAAAACTTATTAATTATGATCCTCCCACATGGCGTTATAGAATCGGTGACTATCGTTTATTTTATGAAATTGAACAAAAAGAAAATATCATTTACATTATAGCAATAGAAATTAGACATAAAGCTTATTAAAGGCGGCAAAAATTGCGTATAACAGGCCCCTGACGAATAAATAGTTGGTCACAAAGTGTTCATCCCCCGTTATTGAGAATACTGCAGGGGATGATAAACCGCGGGTGAAGGTTGTCTATGCTTGTAGACGAATCATGAGTCTCACTAACAGATTAATCTAAAGCCCTCATCCGACAAGAGTCATTAGGCATATTGAGCCTTGATATGAGAATGGAAAGTAACCGGCTATCTGTTTGTCATACCTCCTTCAAAGCATAACCGCTTCGTCGCTGATGCTCATCGGCCTCCGCGCCAAAATATGAAGTCGGCGCTCCGGCACATTTTCCCTACGCTGCCGCTCTGGGGAAACGTCGGCTACGCTTGGACCTTGGTGCGCCAAGCAAAGCTTGGCGTTTCTTGCAGGGTGAAAGCCCCTGCTGGGTAAGAGCCAGCCCCTCACCCATACCGAGTGTTGCGTGGAAGTCCCGATGAATCGGGAGCACACGAAGCGTACACAGGGAAACATATAGGCCATAGGGGAGACCGCGCTCCCTGAAGAATATTCAGCCCCGTAAAAACAACTCGTGAAAACGAGGAAAATGTGGATGGCGATGTTTTTAACGTAACAGAAGCCAATACGGCGGAAGACGTAAAGGCAAGTCTTCAGTTGGTCCACCGGGGTCAGAGCACATGGCATGTATGTAGAGAAACGCCGGGAACTTGGGAGATCCCATTTACTCCTGCCGAAATATAATGGCAGGTAGGTCTATCCAATCGAAAAAGAGGACGGTCGACGGTTGATGGGAAGTCGGATCAGCTCATAGTACTCCGAGGACGGGAAAACCGGCCGCATGGGGAAGGAGCTGACGGGAATATGTAGCCTGCACAGGAAACAGGTGCCGGACACGCAGGATCGGATAACACATGCAAACCTCACTGCAGGCAATAACAGCAAAGGCAAGGCGGTTTAAAAATCACCGGTTTCGTAATCTCTATGGGATGATCAACGAACGATTTCTTCAGGAGTCGTGGTTCGAGATAAACAGGAAAGCCTTCCCGGGATTTGATCGTGTAACAGCGAATGAATACGCGAGCGAACTTAAAGGGAACATCAAGAACCTGGTTGAACGGCTGAGAGAAAAGCGTTACCGAGCAAAACTGGTAAAGCGGACATACATACCGATTGTAGAGATAACGATGACAATAATATTCTATTATTGGCTCAAAGCATTATGGCTGACTTAATAATAATTGGTGATAATGATTGAATCAGTGCATTAAACTTCAATGGCATCCTGTTTTTCCAGACTTACTTGTGTCAATGGGATATCTGATTCTGATTTTCCCAGCATCTGATCAATTTTGCGGTCTTTTTCCTGCCAGAGATTATTGAGCCACTGCTGGAATTGTTCTCGATGATGGGGATCATTAATATAGTCACCCAGTAAATTTTCAGTTATGGGAATTTTCTCAATATCAACAGCTATCTTGGTTACTTTACCGCAGAGGAATTCCCAGAAGGTTCGTGATCCTTCCGGATAAACTATGGTGACATTAATAATACTGGTAAGCTGTTCTCCTATAGTAGAAAAAACAAAACCTATACCTCCCGATTTTGGTTTTAAAAGGTTGCGATATGGCGATTGCTGGCGGTCATGTTTTTCTCTGGTAAAGCGTGTTCCTTCTACAAAGTTCATGATTGACACAGGGATGTCCTTAAACTTAGCGCAGGCCTTCTTGGTTATCTCAATATCTTTACCTTTGAGATGGGGTTTTTTTTCAAGCAAGGATTTAGAATAGCGTTTCATAAAGGGGTAATCCAATGCCCACCATGCCGGTCCCAATATGGGTACCCAGATGAGTTCCTTTTTTAAAAAAAACTTCAGGAAGGGGATTTTTCCATTGAACACTTTCTGTAAAACCACAATATCGGGCCATGACTGATGATTGCATATGACCAGATACCACTTGTCCATTCTCAAACCTTCAAGACCTTGAACATTCCATTCAATTGTGCAGGTGAGCCTTAAGCCCAGGTTATTACCGGCAATCCACATAAAGGCTATTCCGTTAAGTATTATGTTAAAAAAGGTTGTGACAAACTTGATGCGGAATATCACTTTTAAAAGAGTAACGGGATAGAGACAACTGGCCCAGATAAACGTATTGCCGGTGAGCCAGAGTATAGCAAGAACACCAATTATAGTTTTTGGCAAAAAATGCAGCATGAGATCTCCTCATTATAAAATATTTCTTTGCTCTGTTTTTTATGCGGGGGTTACATCAAAATGTATCAGAATCCCAACAGGTAGAGTTTGAAAACAAGAACAAGGAAATTCATAATTAGTTGCAAATTTTGCCAATGTAAGTAAAAAAAGTCAATTTTTTTATTATCTCGTTTTTATATCTC
>Ga0154692_133_pt2 | contig 16766 bp, 14 predicted proteins | sample Rifle2008BG13ft_FD_116121 | JGI IMG/M metagenome (GOLD analysis project Ga0154692, IMG submission 116121) | Spirochaetes bacterium RBG_13_51_14
GATGGACGCATAATTCAATTGCTCGGGACACTGGCATCACGCTATGGATACCACCGGCACATCGAAAAAAAATTCCGTCGGCATTGTCGACACGCGGTATTTCACGTTCGAACGGCTCGACTTCCGATCCGGGAAAACGCTGAGTCCCGTCACGCTCGCGTATGAAACCTACGGCTCTCTTAATAACAATAAAAGCAACGCGATCCTGATCGCACACGCCCTGTCGGGGAGCGCCCACGCGGCGGGCTATTATTCCGAGCAGGACACCCACCCCGGCTGGTGGGACCTCTATATCGGTCCCGGCAAGCCCTTTGATACTGATAAATACTTCATACTATGCTCTAACGTTATCGGCGGGTGCAGCGGGTCCACCGGCCCGTCGTCCATAAATCCTGAAACCGGCAGACCCTTCGGCCTCGACTTTCCCATGGTCACCATCATGGACATAGTGAACGCCCAATGGCACCTCATCAGACACCTGGGCATTGAAAAGATCCTCTCGATCGCCGGCGGTTCCATGGGCGGCATGCAGGCCCTCAAGTGGGCGATCGCCTACCCGGAGATGGTCAACTCGGTCATAGCCATCGCCACCTCCGCTTCCCTTTCGGCCCAGGGAATCGCCCTGAACGAGGTGGGCAGGCAGGCCATCATGAACGACCCGAACTGGAACGACGGCAACTATTACGGGTCCAAGGGCCCGGACGCCGGTCTCTCGCTGGCGCGGATGATCGGCCACATAACCTACCTGAGCGAAAAGCACATGCATGAGAAATTCGGCCGGCGCTTCAAGGAGGAGGACCTCGCCACGGCGAGCTTCAAGCAGGCGTTCATGGTCGAATCCTATCTCCATTACCAGGGCGTCAAATTCGTCGACCGCTTCGACGCCAACTCGTACCTGTACATCACCAAAGCCATCGATTACTTCGATCTGAAAAAAGACTACGGAAGCCTCCACAACGCCTTCGTCCAGGTCCTGGCCAATTTTCTGGTGATCAGCTTCACCTCGGACTGGCTCTATCCCAGCGCGCAGTTGAAGGAGATCGTGCAGGCCCTGCGCGCCAATGGAAAAAACGTAATGTACACAGACATAGAGACCGATATGGGACACGATACGTTTCTCCTCGACTACGAGCCGCTGAAGCGAAACATATCTAATTTCTTAAAGCGGGAATTTGAACGGATTTCAAGGACATGAAAATACATTCAGGCGTCGGATATGATCTCATTATCGCGGAAATTCTCCCCGGCACCAAGGTCTTGGACCTGGGCTGCGGCGACGGCACGCTGCTGCAGAAGCTGCGGGATACCAAGAGCGTGACGCCCTACGGCGTCGAGATATCCGAGGACGGCGTGTGCCAGTGCGTTGAAAAAGGCCTCTACTGCTACCAGGGAGACATCGACGTGGGCCTGGCGGACTACCGGGACAACTCCTTCGATTACGTCATTCTGAACCAGACGCTCCAGATCACGAAGCGGCCGGCGTATGTTCTTTCCGAAATGATGCGCATCAGCAAAAACGCCATCGTAAGCTTCCCCAATTTCGGATATTTTAAAACACGGCTGCAGCTTCTGGTGACCGGAACCATGCCGAAAAACGTTTTGCTTCCCTACGAATGGTACGAGACGCCGAACATCCACCTGCTCACCATACGGGACTTCCAGGCGTTCTGTGAAATGAACCGGTTTCCGGTCAAAAGGGAATATCACTTCTCGGTGTCATCGCGGGGAGAATCATGCCGGATACGGACCCTTCCCAACATGCTGGCGCAGTACGGGTTCTTCGTGCTAGACGGGGAAAAATTCACGAACAATCACTCGCACAGCGACGCATACGCCTCTTTCAGTTCCCGAATGGAATAGACGATCCTGCATTCCGGAATCGCTTTCAGAAAGATCCTTCCGTACGGTTTGCTCACGATCCGAGAATCGAGAACCGCCACTATCCCCCGGTCTTTGCCGCTCCGTATGAGCCTGCCGAATCCCTGCTTGAACCGTATCACCGCCTCCGGTACCTGGAGCGCGGAAAAAGGATTTCTCCCCAGCATCGCAATCCGCTCCATTTTCGCCTCCACGGGAGGCGCATCAGGCACCGCAAAGGGGATCTTCATCAGAATCACCCCCCGCACCAGGTCGCCGGGAAGGTCGATCCCCTGCCAGTAGGAGTGGGTCCCCATCAGCACTGAATCGGTATCGCTCACGTACCGGTCGAAGGCATCGGTGGCGGCCAGCGTGTCCTGGGAATAGATAGGATATTCTATCTTCCCGGCCAACATGCTCTTTACTTCACGCAACGTCTTGTAGGACGTGAAGAGCAGAAGGCAATTCCCACGTAAAAAACTGATAACGTCCGCCGCGTCGGAAGCGGCTTGGGCGTTGTACGCTACGCTCCCGGGATCGGCGATATCCCGGGCGATATAGAGCACCACCTGCGATTTATAGTCGAATGACGATCTGAGCGGAAGGGCCCTGTGGTTCTCGATTCCCAGCCGCTCGACAATATACGAGAAGTCGCCGCCGACTGCCAGGGTCGCCGACACGAAAATCGACGAATCATAGCAGGCGATGACTTCCCGGTTCATGATCTCCGAAACGTCGACCGGCTGGCCCCGGAGAAAAATGTCGCCCAGCAGCGCGTCAGCCTCGCGTTCGATCCAGTACACGTCATTATCGCTCTTCTGGTGCACGAACACCGCGAGATGCTCGAGGTAGGTGAACAGCTTGCCCCGCATCACGTCGAACTCGATGCGCCGGGGGCTCTCCTCTACGAATTCACCCTCAACGTCGGCCATGAGCACCAGGTATTCTTGTAAAAGCGATACCAGGTCCTTCCCGTACGGCGCCGGCTCACGCAGCCGTATGAAATTTTTTTCCGTTGGAAGCAGCTTCCGCAGCTCCTCAAAGACGCGATGTATCTCGGGCACGATCCGTTTAACCGATTCAATACACCGCTCCCGCGCCCCTTCGTCCCCGATGGCGCCGATGATGCCGTGTTTCTTCTCATTATAGAATGCATGCATGATTTCCAGAATTTCCTTGTAGCCGAGATCGAATCCCATCTGCGCCGCTGCGATTTCCTCGACCGAATGAGCCTCGTCGAAAATCACGATATCGAACGGCGGAAGATAGGTCTTTCCCGACGCGGTATTGGTGAAAAAAAGGTGGTGGTTCATCACCAGCAAATTCGAACGGCTCCATTCTTTCCGCGCCATCTGGTACGAGCATGCGGCCGAAAACGGGCACTTGAACGAATCGCAGGAGTCGCCTTCCCGATGTATTTCATTCCAGAGGTATCCGGGAACACTGACGTCGAAGCGGGTGATAATGCTGTTATGTTTGAAAAGCCCGCTCAGGGGTCCGAGCTTCTTAATCTCGCCGGGATGCAACGCGCCGGACTTCAGAGCCGCTTCGAACCGCTTCCGGCACGGATAGTTGGAGCTGCCCAGACAGAGCGAATATACAAAATCCGTATTGTAATATCGATTCAAGATTTCCCGCACCACGGGCAGATCCTTGTCGACCAGCTGCTTCTGCAGCGCCTTTGTTTCCGTGGTTACGGCTATTGTTTTTTCCTGCTCCAGGGCGTACCGGACCGCCGGCACCAGGTAAGCCAGCGTCTTGCCAGTTCCGGTGCCGGCCTCGATGATTCCATTTTCCGAATCGTAGAGCCGCTCCATAATGAATTCTGCCATCTTGAGCTGTTCCTCCCGGTACTCGAAGGAAGGAATCACCGTGGAGAGATAACCCTTTTCGCTGAAAATATCAATCATCTGGTTTGTTTCATCTGCATGATTACCGGTGTTATGAAGAGATCGGGCATTGCGCGCATTCAGAACCCGTTCGTGATCGCGACAGTCATAGGTGTCACCGCTGCTGAATTTCAATGCCGATCAACGTTATATCATCTCTGAGAGACTTCTCATTCCCGCCGATCATCTCCTTCATGTTCTTGATGATGGCGTTGTTCAAATCCCGTATGGAGTCTGAGCTATGCTCCTCGATCATCTCCCGTATATTCTGCTCCGTAAATGCCTCGTCCCGGTCATTGTACTGCTCAAACAGTCCGTCGGTGTACAGAAGGATCTTATCAAGTTCATTGATATCCCTTTGGACACATTCATACCGGGTATCCTGCTTGATTCCGATTAATTTTCCGGTGTGCCTCAATATCGAAATAACGTTGTTGCATACATGAATCTGATCCGGGTGTCCGGCCGATGAATACCGCATCTTCATATTCTCTATGTCAATATCGAGGACGATGCATGAGAAAAAGGCGTTCAGGGTGATATATAAATCAATGAATGATTTATTCAGCCACTGCAGCAGTTCCCGGGTGTCTTCAATGGCTTTTACCTTTTCATATTCGCCCTTGATGATCATGGTGATGAGCGCCGCCTGTATGCCGTGTCCGATGGCGTCGGCGAGGAAAATCCTCACATATCCCGGCTTGAGCTGGATTATATCGTAAATGTCTCCGCCGATATCCGCCATCGGGTAATAGTGGACCAGCAGGTCCACGCCCGCGATGTCCTTAAAATTATCCGGCATGATCCGCTTCTGTATCCGCTTTGCCAGGGTGAGATCGGCCTGTATCTGACCGTAGGTCTTATTCAGCCTCTCATAGGCGGCGCTCAGCTCCTCGGTCCGCTCGGAGATTTTCGTTTCCAGATCCATCCGTATTTCGTTAATTTCCATGGCAGCGCGGTTGTAATTCTCGGAAAAGGTGATGAATTCCTTGTCGTTAAAGGGCGGAAAAAACATCCCGCTCCCGCCCGAGGCAAGTCTCTTCGTGGAACGATTGATGGTATCCAGAGAGATATTGAGAATGTTGAGCATCAAAAATATCAGCAGTCCCGCCGTGATGATGCTCAGGCATATAAAAAGAACGATCTCGAGTATTGATTTATCGCTCCGCCATATCAGTATCGTCAGATTGACCATACTGAAGAGAATCATCATGAGCATGATGATCGATTTATATTTAAAACTCAGCAGATTGCGCTTCTCCATCCCGATGGACCGCTCGAACAGTATCTGTTCCAGCCGCATCTTATACGGCCCGGTGAAGTATTCGGTAAGGAGGAAGGTGCAGTATCCGATGATAAGCGACGCAAATATGCCGCCGAGGAGGATAAAAAACACCTTTTCGAATTCTCCGCTGTTAAGATACATAATAATCACCAGCGACAGGATAACCATCCCGGTGCACCCCAGCGCGGTGAACATATTATTCTGCGGAAGCCCGGCTATGGCTGAGTAGACATCCTGAATATTCTTGTCTGTCAGATTCCGGAATTGCGAAAAGATATATTTATTATCAAAATAAGTGTTTATAAGCCGTATCTTTTTAAAAAAACCCGAATACCCCTGCTTATGAAACATACCGTAACTGGTCAAATGAAACATAATTGCAATGCCGGTGCAGATGACCAGCACCGCCAGCAAAAACAGAAGCTCATCTCTTCTGAAGTTCACGGTCGCATACACGAAGAAAAATCCATAAAACGACGCGACCCACGACCAGGTTGTGGTAAACAGCGCTATGGCGAAGGTAAACGAAATCCTGTTGTATATGTAAATGAATAATCGGGCTATCATTGCGACTCGCGATAAAAATTTTGCTATTATTCTCCTATTGGATGACGCGTGTCAATGATGTTTTATGCGGGCCGTAATTTTACTCTCATGAATATAAAAAGACCCCTGTCTGATCAGTGCGTGCGGGGGTCCGGTATCGTTCAATACCCGTGCGAACGGTTTTCCGATCTGCCGTATCGCCGTCTGCCTACTTTTTTCCGTATCCGAGCGTCACAACCGCCTCTTCAATTTCAACCAGGATTACCGGATCGTCAATGGTTGACGGGGCGGTGTAATCCTGGCCGTCGGCGATCTTGCGCATGGTGGAGCGCAGTATCTTCCCCGATCTCGTTTTCGGCAGCCGCTTGACGACCACTGCCTGCTTGAATACCGCCACCGCGCCTATCTGATCGCGGATCATATCCACCAGGTCTTTAACGATGGTCGCGTTATCCTTCTTGGTTCCTTCCTTGAGCACGACGAATCCAAGGGGAAGCTGTCCCTTGAAGTCGTCGGACGCTCCGACCACGGCGCACTCAGCCACGTCCGGGTGTTGCGCGATGACCTCCTCCATGGCGCCGGTCGATAGGCGATGCCCTGCCACGTTGATGACGTCGTCGACCCGCCCCATGATATAGAGATAGCCGTCCCTGTCGACATACCCCCCGTCGCCGGTGAAGTAGCATCCCGGAAAGGGATCGGTATATGATTCCTTGTACTTGTCGTCGTTCTGCCACAGCGTTGGCAGGGTCCCCGGAGGCAGCGGAAGCCTGATCACAACCAGACCCTCCTTCCCGGGAGGCATCTTCTTGCCGTCGGCGTCGAGGATCTCCACCCGGTATCCGGGAACCGCCTTGGTGGGCGATCCCGGCTTTATGGGGAACTGCTCCAGTCCCATGCAGTTGGCCGCAATCGCCCATCCTGTCTCCGTCTGCCACCAGTGATCCACCACCGGCTTTTTGAGTATATCCGAGGCCCAGTGGTAGGTATTCGGATCCAGACGCTCCCCGGCGAGGAACAGGTACCGGAATCCGGAAAGATCATATTTTCTGAAATACTCTCCCCGGGGATCTTCTTTTTTAATGGCGCGGAAGGCCGTGGGAGCGGTGAACAGCACCTTCACGTCGTGATCTGCTATCACGCGCCAGAACACGCCGGGATCCGGGGTCCCCACCGGCTTTCCTTCAAAAAGCACCGTCGTGCACCCGTACAGCAGCGGTGCATACACGATATAGGAGTGGCCCACGACCCATCCCACGTCAGAGGCGGCCCAGAAGACCTCCCCCGGGTTCATGCCGTAAATATAACGCATACTCCACTTCAGCGCAACGGCGTGGCCGCCGTTGTCCCGGACAACCCCCTTGGGCATGCCGGTAGTTCCCGAGGTGTAGAGGATGTAGAGCGGGTCGGTCGCCTTCACCGGAACGCAGTCGGCGGTCCCGGCGTTTTTGACCGCCTCCTCCCAGTCAATATCTCTGCCGGGCGTAAGCGGCGCCTTCACCTGCTCCCGCTGATAAATGATGCAATGAGACGGCTTATGCTTGGCGATCTCTATTGCGCGGTCCAGGAGCGGCTTGTACTCGATGATCTTCTTCCCCTCGATCCCGTTGGAGGCCGACACGATCATCTTCGGCTTCGCATCATCGATCCTGATCGCCAGTTCGTTGGGTGCGAACCCCCCGAACACCACTGAATGGATGGCTCCGATACGCGCGCAGGCCAGCATGGCTATCACCGCCTGCGGAATCATCGGCATGTATATGATGACGCGGTCCCCCGCGGCGATTCCCCGCCCCTTGAGCGCGCCCGCAAACCGGGCGACCGCATCGCGCAACTCACTGAACGAAATTTTTTTTATTACGCCGGTTACCGGACTGTCGTAAATGATGGCGGTTTGATCGCCCTTTCCCGTTTCAATATGGTAATCCAGGGCATTGTAGCAGGTGTTGAGCTCGCCGTCTATAAACCACCGGTAAAACGGCTTGCGCGATTCATCCAGAACCTTCGTGTATTTTCGGTACCACACGATCTCCTTCGCAGCCTGATCCCAGAACAGATCCGGTTTATTCACTGATTGATCATACGCTTTTTGATACGCTCCTCCCATTGGTTCCTCCTGATTGACTCTTATGTTCTGTCTCATTCGAGCACGACTCTGAATTTGTATTTATTCTCGACAAAGTACGTCCATACGATCTCGACCGGATCTCCGTCCTTGTCGAACACGGACGTTTTGATGGTGAGGACCGGGTCGAGCACCGGAACGCGGAGCTGTTCTGAAATCAGAGCCGTAGCGCGAAGAATCTCTACCTCATGCTCGATGGTCCCAAGACGGATGTTCAATACTTTTTCAAGGGTTTCCAGCATCGTCATCTTCTCCAGATGCTTCTTTTCAATCGGGCCGCCGTAGTGCATCGGGAGATAGTTTATGGTATAGCTCATGGGCTCTCCGCCGGCGTATCGCACCCGCCTGAACACGATAAATTTATCATCTTCCGCCGCTCGGAGAAAATCGCGCACCTCCCGGTTTCCCTCATCCACGCCCTTTGACAGAACCCGCACGGTTGTTTTTTCGCTGACGTTGAATATCAGCTTGTTTATGCCTGCAAGCTTTTCACGCTTGATAGTGCGCGCCTCTTCGGTCCAGAAGGTGCCCTTGCCCTGCTTTCTGGTCAGCAGACCTCTTCCGTGGAGGTGCTCCATCGAGCGCCGAATGGTCGTCCTGCTCACGCTGAAAACATCCGCCAGCTCCTCTTCCGGCGGGACCTGGTCATCGGGAAGCAAATCTCCCCGCTTCAGCATAACCTCCAGATATTCAGCTATCTGATAATGGAGCGGAACATGGGTATTATCAAGATGGATCTTGTTCATCTCTTTCTGAATTGTTTTATTGTATCAACAATAATACAATTTTGATGATAACTCTCATATGTCAATAATTAATTGAATTAAGCGAAAATTGAAATAAGACCTCCCTCCCCTGTCCCTTCCCATCAAGGGAGGGGAATAAAAAAATCGCCTAAGTCAAGTTTATCAGTAATGATAAGATTCCTGCATTGCAGGAATGACGGGGAAAGAAAAATACGACATTTTAATACATGATTCTATAATAAAACAGAGGTACGCGTTACCGTAACTTTGATTGGGATTGACAGATCACCCTATTAGATTGATCTGTCTGATTGATAGAACAAACACTCTGCGGAGAACGCCATGATAGAATCATTCACCCTTCAAAGCCTCGGGAAAGAAGATCTGATCGACATCACCGATACGGTGAATACCATCGTAACACGGAGCCAGGTGACCGACGGCATCTGCTGTATCTATACGCCCCACACCACCGCGGCAATAACCATCAATGAAAACGCCGACCCGTCCGTGCGAAGGGACATTCTCAAAGGATTGAGCCACTTAAAATTCGAGCAGGTCAGCTTCAGCCACGCGGAAGGGAATTCGCCCGCCCATTGCAAATCATCGCTCATCGGATGCTCGGAAATGGTATTCATCGACGGCGGCCGTCTGAACCTGGGTACCTGGCAGGGAATATATTTCTGCGAATTCGACGGACCGCGCACCCGGAAGGTCCTGGTTAAAATAATAGGTTAATCAATCTCGCTGATGTTTGGCAGACAATGATGCATTTTGAAGCCTGTCGTCTATCGTCCCGATGAATCTCAATTGAATTTGAATGAAGGATACACATCAACGATCCCGATGCTGAATGCGAAGACCCGGGCGATATACCGGTAATAGCGCGTCATAAAATCAAAAATTATATGAGGCCATCCGCCGGTAATAATGACCGAGAACAATCCTATTACATACACCAGCCATATCACCAGGCTCAACAGGCACAGGATCAGCAGATGCGGCAGCATCAACACGGCTATCCCGATGCCGGACAATCTTAAAAAGGCCAGCATTCTGGATGAGCGCAGTGGATAGACGATTCTCATCTGGAGCGGATAATCGATATTGTCACGCCCCGCGAATATCGGCATCTCTTCAACAATGCCAACGGCCGAAGCGCTGATGGACAGGAGATAGCGGAGCGTGTTCTCATGTATCTCGGAAAAGTCTTCCACATTCTTGCCGGTGGCAATGACGACGATATGATTTATGGCGCCGAGAATGAACGACAGAATACCGTAAATTAACAATACCGCATACTGCGGGATAAGGCCCAAGAAAAAGAGTCCGCACAGCCGGAGCGCCGCGCCGAGCCGCGAATATTTTAAGGAATAATCAATGGAAAAATTAACAGCACCGTAAGGCACCATATCAGGAATATCTTTTTGAAGACCGCTTTTTTTCGGATAAATCTTGGCCCGGTCGTCTATGCGTATCAAATCATCTTCATCCTTATAAACTGCCCCCGGGGACTTTCCCGCCTTGGCCGAAACCGATTTCAGTTCCTCGTTGAAATCTATCTCTGGCAGGTCGGACAGCTCATTGACGATAAGGAAATCATCATCCGTGGATTCCGATAAAATCGACTCGGCTTCCTTCAATTCACTCTCAATGGCATGCATGTCGAGATGAGGATCAATCTCGTCGATCGACAGCCGCATGTCTTCCTCATCCTCGACAGCCCGTCTCGCCGCTCCTTTCGACATCGAGGATACTTCCTTGGTGAACAATTCATCGATCGTCAATCCGGCATCTTCAAGGGTCAGTTTTTCATTTTCGTCCGGAGCATCTCCCCGTAAAATCTCATCGCTCTCCTCGATGGAAATATCGAGCGAGCCCATGTCCAGCGTTATACTCTCGTCATCATGTTCTTTCGGTGCGACGGAAACCCCTTCCAGCTCATGAATGGTCTCATCGGAAAAATCTGAAAGATCGAGATCGAGTTCCTCGTGGCTTTCACCCTTTACGACCCCACCGTTTTCTTGAAGTTCGACATCCAGTGTATCGAGATCAATCGTGATATTTTCGTCTCCGTCTGCAGCCTCTGGGGCCTTCTTGGGTATTTCTTTTCCCGGCGTTCCGGGAGCCGGTTTCGATATCCCCTTTACGGACCGGTCGCCGTCATCCTCGAGATCAATGTCCAGGGTATCCAGATCTATGGTTATGCTATCATCATCCTCGGTGCCGCCGGCATGGTACATCTCTTCTGTTTTGATTTCCTCGTCAAGGAGCAGATCGGTATCCGCGGTACCGGCTTCCGTTGATTTTTCCTCAAACGGCTTAAAATCATCGACTATTTCCTTCTCCTTCTCGTCTTCCGCCAATAGCATATCTATATCATCAACATCGTCGAGCCTCACCGGCTCGCCGACTTCATCCAGCGGCTCCAATTCATCCTGAATCAGCTCGCTGTCGGTCCTTGCGTCACGGAGTTCCTCGCCCAACTCCTCGAAGGTGGTTGTGCCGGAATCCCTTCCGGCGGAAGGCTTTCCTGCATCGCGAGAAAAATCATCGCCCTCGAGATCGAGATCGGATATCTCCAGGTCTCTCATTTCATCATCGATCGTCAAATCATCAAGAGGTATATCCGAGCGCATATCATCGGCGGGCGGCAGCTCCGCTTCGAACGCCGTTTCCCTTTCACCGAATCGTTCGGGTTCCGCAAGTCCTGACACATCGTCAGCATCAATGGCCGGCACTTCTTCAAGCATGAGTTCATCATCCGAGAGCATATCACGGTCCGGCGACCGGTCGGCCTTTTTCGATCGCGATGTCTCATCAAAAAACCCCTCTCTTCCACCGCCGACAACGGCTTCTTCCCGGGGCCCTTCCTTCAATACCGACGGTTCTTCGATATCGTTATAGGCCTCATTGACTATGGCCGGTCCTGCGAATGAACGTTTCGCCTGTTTCCGGTTGTCTTTGACGTTTTCGCTATCGCACTTCGGACAGGTAAAGGCGAATTTCTTGTTATCAACCTTGTTATCGTCCACCGCAAAAGCGGAATTACAATTAGCGCACCTGACTATCATTGCGTACTCCTGATCAACTCAGCGCCCAGGGAAAAATTTCTCATTGATATTATGCTGAATTATGACCGGGAATATCAATAGGAACGGCAAAAAGAGAATCATATACCATTTAACATCCCTGCCATTTAACAGTTCCGACTTCTGTAAGTATTTCAAATTAAGATACAGACCCCATATCCCGAACGTAAACACCGTCAGGAGTATATTGATGACCGGGTCATCTTCAAAAACCTTGCTCACCCGCGCAAGCCACCAGAAATAGTAAAGCCCGCACGTGATGAGCATCAATAACAATAGGACAACGAGATTATTTTCCGGGATATATTCATCCATGCCGATTCACCTGGAATTTCAAAAATATGAATTTATAGTAAGCTTCCTATAGCTAATTAACGGTAAAAAGCATCTATTTTCTTACATTTTTTTCATTAAAACTCGTTTTTTACAGGCTCTATGAGAATCGTTCCCGCATTCCGCCCATGGTGCATTTACAAATAAAACATACTCTACCCGTTAACAAATTTCAATTGAAATATCAATTAATTATATCAGATACACCAAAAATCAGTGTATCTGTCTCACATAGAAAAGGGCGCTGCGGGCCAATTCATTATTCTGGATGTTTCATTGTAAAGATGAGGACGAAAAACCCATATACGAGATCTAATCCTCGCCCCGTTATAAATACATTGACATAATCACACTGCCGGGCAATGCTTATTATCAATCCCCGATAATCAGTTGCCAGTAATGAACGGACCGGACAATAAATATTTAAACGCCAATCCTACCGTATGGCTCTGTGACAATTCAAATCCCTCTATCAGCTATCTAACAAGGAAAGAAATCCTGGAAGAAGGCGCCTCGGACAGCCTCTATCTCGCCATTGCCGAATCAGCGGAAATGCGGCGCATCATGAAGAAAGACGTCACGATCCTCGGAAGTGAAAAAAATTTCGATCTTTTCTATACTGGGGCGATGTGGTGCTTTGCGGAGGCGGTCGAGCGGGGTCTTGATAACCGGACAGCCGCAATTCATAGGACAGCTGATTTCATTGTATCTGCAGGACAGACTGAATCCGGCGGTTTTTCCCTCAACTGGAACCCCCGCATCGAGGTAGCATGCAGAACCGGCGACATGATAAGATACCTCCTCCGCGCCGGCTATAATGACGAGCGAATCGAAAGGGGAATCAGCTGGATCCGCGAGCATCAGCGGCATGACGGCGGCTGGCTCCATTGCCCCATAGCAGGCATGTGCGACCAGCTGCGGCTCGTTTTCATCAACAGGCCCGGGAGCGGTTTGAAGCGAGAAATGGATACTCGCGTAACCAGCTGTTTCTACGCGACCATTGCCTGTTCAATGGCCCTCATTGAATTCCGTCAACGCGCCGGATCCGCTTCCCATGACGGTCAGATCAGGAAAGCCGCTGAATTTTTCTTGAAACGCTCTCTGTATAAGGACAGCGGCAACGAACCGATCAGACCAAAAGGAACCTGGAATCGAGATTTTCGCCTGCTGGGATACCCCGTCCTGTCGCAGTATGATGTCCTCTACGGATTATTGTTCGTGGCGAAAGCCGGCTGTATCGCCGACCGGAGGACCGGTGATGCCTTTAACCTCATTATGTCCAAGCAGAACGACGACGGCACGTGGAATCTCGAAAACGCGCAAACCGGAATGCTCTATGGCAACGAGGCCGGGCACCACGTCGGGAAAAAGAGCAAGTGGGTTACGCTGCAAGTTCTTCGTCTGTTGAAGTATTCAGGCACAAACACCGCGACCGGATGATTCATGGACCCATTGCGAAAAATGCGCTTTCATGTTGATCCGCACCGCCACAGGCGGCAGGGATCAACATGCATACTGAATGTTAATTTCGTAGCAATTCTCGCGTTTACATTCAGATCAATAGACTTGTTGTTAAACTGATAGTTACCCCCGCCGCCTGCGGCGGCGGGGGTAACTATCAAATTTTATTTAGATATTCAACAAATCTAACAATAAATTAACTCTGTATGCATAAATTTAAGTTTACAATATATTTTTGTGAATCTATGATGCCTATACGCATATTCTGTCTCAATTCTTCAGAACATTAATTCAATACATTTAAGGAGACCATAATGGTAGAAACCGGAAAATTCATTCAGATCCAATATGCCGGCACATACGACAGTGGAGAAATATTCGATTCCAATATCGGCCTGGACCCGTTGGAATTCCAGGTTGGATCAGAATCCATCATAAACGGTCTTGACCAGGGCGTCATCGGTATGAATATTGATGATGAAAAGGACATCACTGTAAAGCCGGAAGAAGGTTACGGCGATTATAATGACGCTTTTGTTCTCACCGTTCCGCTGGCCGAAATGCGGGCGAATTTTGATCCCGAGCCGGGAATGGTTATTTCCATCCAGATGGAAAATGGAAGCCTAATCCCGGCCCGCATCACTGAAGTCGGCGAAGAAAACGTCCTTCTGGACCTGAATCATCCCCTGGCGGGAAAAACCCTCCACTTCAAGGTGAAAATTCTCGCCATTAATAACGAGCCGCAGCTTGACAGCAGCTGCAGAAGCTGCTCCGATGATTCATGCGGACACGACAATTGCTGCAGCTAGATCGCTGCTGTTTTGTCCATCACGGCGCTTGATGCTAAACTGAGTGGTAAGTGGAAGGGCTTGATTGCGGCCGGGTGTCGCAGCCGCGCGCAATTAATTCGAAAATGCGTATCCTGCAGACAGGATAAAACTTACGGAATGCAGATAGGAAAAATCGCTTTGGGGGAAGAACAGCCGGTATGTCTGCGGATTCATTTGATAAAATTTACCGTCGAATTTCAGCATATTCATGGTCCAATCGCAGCCAAATGAGATGAAAAAGCCGCCGGTGAAATATACGAAGAAACTCAGCTCGGCCCCCACGACGACGTTATAAACTTGTTTCTTGCTTTTCCTGCCATACCCCCAGACGATATCCAATATTTGCAGATTGACATTTTGTTCGGTTTTATAGACAAGAAGCTTCGCAATAGGGGCAGCATTATATTCGCCCAAAGCATACCCGGCAACCGGGGTCAGTGAAAAGTCCCACTGTTTCCGGGTTGTGAAATGTACCGACGGCCCGATGAAAAAAGAAAAATCATTATAGAGCATTTTGGTCCAGTTTTGATACTGCTGCCCAAACATGGTCCTCTGGACTACGGTTAATCTTTTCACCTTGACCTTTATGCCCAGGTAATCGACCGGCATGTATTCAAATAAAATTCCATAGCTGAAGGTCAGATGTTGCACCATGATCTTCTTGGTGGTTAAATTTGACCAGAAGGTGTACCATGAATTTCTCACATAATCATTCTCGGCATCGATAATTCTTCCATACGGTATGCCGATGTTGGCAAAGGCGCCGAGCAGAATCTGTCCCTTGTGAGCGCCCTCCGGCGGCTTATCAAGCTCTTCAAATTGCGTGGCAAATGCCGATGCGGCAGCCAGCAGCATCATTAAGATCAGTACAGTTTTTTTCATTGCTTCATCAGTAAGTGCGCAATAAATTACTGCAGCGCCTCCTGCGTGTCAATGATAAAAGGATATTAATTGTAACGATTATGTTCCCCTTCCCAAGCAGCGGCAGTTATCATATATACAGGGATAAATAATCCCGAGTACTGTTAAAAATACTTGCCAGCGGAAATCCTATATTTCTATCTGTACCATGTTGAGAATATCCGGCTTTTTCCCCTTGAAGAAGTCGGCAGCATTAAATGTGTTTGACTATATAACAGCTATCCGGTGGAGGACAAAAATCATGTTTGATTTAGCCGGTGACCACTGGCGAAAAAATCGGATACATAATGATAATTCATCGACAATTCAGGTGAAATATGATTCTCTCTTCAATACTTTGTATAATATGAAGGTGAACGTACATGAACTACTTTAAGGGATCTGATGATTATGTATTATCGCAGGCTTTGCGGGACAACGTGAACGTGTCTATCGCCCTTGGAAGGCCGCTCATCGTGAAGGGCGAACCGGGCACCGGTAAAACGCTCCTCGCCCATTCCATTGCCACGGGTCTCGGGAAGCAGCTGATAATCTGGAATATAAAGTCAACCACCAAAGCCAGAGATGGCCTGTACATGTACGACACCGTCCAGCGACTCAATGACGCGCGTTTCGGGGAGGGCGATGTCTGCGATATTAAACGCTACATCAAGCTGGGGAAGATGGGGGAAGCCTTCAAGACAGAAGACCAGGATGTACTGCTGATAGACGAAATAGACAAGGCGGAGCTTGAGTTCCCCAACGACCTCCTTAACGAGCTCGACGAGATGAGCTTCTACATACCTGAAACCGGTGAGACCATTACGGCAAAACACCGTCCCATCGTGATCATAACCTCCAATAGTGAAAAGGAGCTGCCGGATCCATTCCTGAGAAGATGCGTGTTCCACTATATAGAATTTCCCGACACGGAACTCATGGAAGAAATAATCAGAGTCCATTTCCCGAAAATCGAAAAAAATCTGATTCGTGAAGCCCTGAAGCGATTCTACTGGATACGCGAATTCGACATGCTCAGGAAAAAGCCGTCCACGAGCGAGCTCATTGACTGGCTTCAGGCCCTCATTGTCGGCGGCATAGCCCCCGCCACAATCGAAAAGGAAATACCGTTCATAGGCGTTCTGCTCAAGAAAAAAGAAGACGTGGACCTTCTGGAAAAATCAGGAAAATCCCACTACGCCTTCAACACCAGCATGGGGACGCGGGATGTTTATTAACTTCTACTTCATTCTTAAATCCTACGGCGTGCCGGTATCGATTCACGAGTGGATCACCCTTCACCATGCCCTTTCGCTGAATCTCAACAACTGCAGCCTGACTGAATTTTATCACATCGCCAGATCTATCCTGGTAAAAAATGAAATTTTTTTCGACAAATACGACCTGGCCTTCCTCGACACGTTCAAAGATATCGAGACCACGGATGAGATGCTGGAAGAAATACTTGCCGGTTTGAAAAAGGTGAAAGAACTCCATCTCACCGAAGAAGAGAAGAAACAGATGGAAGAGCTGAACCTTGACGAGATCCTCCGAAACTTTGAGGAACAGCTCAAAGCCGGACACTATAAGGACCATGTCGGCGGCAATAAGGCCATTGGAACCGGCGGCCGATCGACCCAGGGCGCGTGGGGGTACAACCCGGCCGGGGTGCGGATCGGCCAGGGCGTGTCCCGCCACAAGC